>Ga0157363_1006247_pt1 | contig 11181 bp, 9 predicted proteins | sample AttsexASBM1_FD_111477 | JGI IMG/M metagenome (GOLD analysis project Ga0157363, IMG submission 111477) | Fungus gardens microbial communities from leaf cutter ant in Ribeirão Preto, State of São Paulo, Brazil - Atta sexdens ASBM1 | ecosystem: Host-associated > Fungi > Mycelium > Unclassified ...
TGCACTCTCCTGCAAGTAATTCTTCCGGCGCCCATCAATGGCTGAATCAAAATTATTTACTATTTAATATTACCAATTGTAATTCGTTTTTACTTTACACTCAAGATATTCGACGAAAATATTTACATGATGATCAATGAGGATAGCATAAACTATAGCCCGAATATACCGTCGATACGCAAATTGATGAATTTGAAAGGAAGGGGGAGTTTGCCATCGCGGGAATGCTTTATGAATCGATAATAATCAACCGTCGTTTTGTCAATGATTTATCGTGCTGCTGACTGACTTTGAATGTCGGAAAACTTTGATGTTTCGAAATAAAAATAAGAATCGAACATTGTACACTGTTGTGTGCCTCGTACTTTATTATTTCCACCTACTTATAATGTTATAATTTATATTTCAGTATTATATTTTGATTTTTCATTTTCCGTTTCGCTTGTTTAGTATAACTTGCGTAGTGAGATATATAAAGTGATTCAGAATAAACATTTGTCCTTGAAGTGTCATATTCCTTAATTATAAGACTTAATTATAAGACGATTTTTTCTTTGCAAAAATTTTGCCAGAAACTTAATTTTTAAATTACAAGAAGAAATAGTTAGCATGTCACGGGTCGCGTGAGACGAGCAGCAACAGCACTCAGGGTTAGACGCGGGCGCGTCGGGTTAGACTTTACGCGCAGAGGGCATACTAACTGAACACATTCACACGTTTATAAAAATATGTTTCTTCTTATTTTTCCCCTCTATCACTCTTATCTCTTTCACATACCGGGTGTATAAGCTTCGCTGTTTTTTAGTCAGAAAAACACATTTTTTTTCCTAGGAAGCAAAAACAAATTTATTCAAAGTACTTGCCCTCGCTAACTATACATTTTTCCCATCTTTCAATTTGTGTATACTACGCCAAAAAAATGCCTCATCTTTCGAGGCCAACCACTCATCAAGCCATTTTCGGACGTCTTCGTAAGAATCGAAGTGCCGCGCTCAACGAGCGCGTGGCCCATCGACGAAAACAGGTGATAGTCAGAAGGTTTCAGATCTGGTGAATAAGCGGGATGGAGTAGCATTTCCCAGTTGAGTATCTCCAAGTAGTTTTGGACCATTGTTGACGTGTTCGATGGTGCGTTGTCATGGAGGAAAATCACCTTGTCATGTTTTTTCCGATAATGCGGCCTTTTTTCACGCATAGCACGGTGCAATTTGATCAGTTGTTGGTGGTAGCAGTGAGCATTAACAGTTTCACCAGGTTTTAACAGTTCGTAGTAAACAACCTCCTGATCCCATCAAACGCACAGCATCGTCTTCCGTCCAAAGCGATTTGATTCTTGAGAAAGATGTTGATGGTTGGGTGGAATCAACCCAAGATTTCTTGCGTTTAGGATTCTGAAAATAGATCCACTTTTCATCGCCTGTCACAATCCGATGCAAGAACGACTTTCTTTTTTGTCTGGCAAGTAGAATTTGGCATATGTTTTGGCGTCGCTCCATTTACCTATCGTTCAGTTCATGCGGCACCCATTTTCCGATCTTTTGAAGCCGTCCTTCCCCATGGCATGTAGCCGCATGGAAATGACTGCTTGAGAAACACCCAATTACTCGGCAAGCATTTTTTGCGATTGGATATCGTCCTTGTCCAAAAGAACCTGCAATTGACAGTCCTCAACCTTCCTGGGCCGATTTTCACGCTTCTTGTCATTCAGGTCAAAATTGTCGTCGGCGTCATTGAATCGGCGAAACCAATCTCTGCACGTTGTTTCCGATAAAGCATTGTGGCCTCCACAAGCATTCAATGCAATTCGACAGCCGATTTCTTCAAATTGAAACAGAAAAGCAAAGCTTTCCGCATATGCTTTTTTTTTAGCAAAAAACTAGACATGATTATGAAAGAAAAAATGTATATTGTTGTATGAAATTGCTGATGATGTGCACTGATTAATGACAGATGTCAAACACATAAAAAAAAGTGTGTTGTGTGCCCAGGATAGCTTTGTACGCTCACTAATGCCACCTATGAGCAAACAGCGGATTTAAGCTTATACACCTGGTACTTTGAATATGTTAATTTCATTAAATTAATATTAAATTATAAATTAGAATGTTGAAATTAAAACGAATATTAAAGTATCGCTCTTTAAGTATCGTTTTCAATTATATTTGTTCCGGAATAATCATTGATTTGAATGTATTCTCGGCGATGATAAGTAAACAAACGCTCATAGACATCAAGCCGTCACCATTCTAAATATGTATATCTCGCTCTAATCACGCTGTTTTTTCTCATATGGCACGAGACCCTCCCCCCCTCTCCCCGTGCGCGACATTCGGAAAGGTGACGATCGTGCACACATTCCGCGTGCGAGAAATCAGTTCGCTTTCCAATCCCGATCAATACGGATCATCTATTCATTGTAACGCTTCTTATCCCGAAGCCAAAATGCGAATCACCCTGATGTTCTGTCGCGTATTACCGCTGCATTTTATTACCTAACGTTCTCAGTATACGCACACCGCGAGGGCAGGCAGTAATGTGCGCGAATTATCGGTGCACGCATCTTAACGAATGCACAAGTTATCAGTCTACAAGCTTCGCTTATAGAATTCGCCCGTTTTGAATACATCTTAAATTTGACTCAACAATAAAGGTTAGATATTATTATACTCCGCCTTGGCGAGCCTTCCAGACAAGGTGACATCAATGTCACAAACATACAACAACATTGATAAAATTATTAGAAATATCGTAAAAGAGAAAAATTAAAAAATTAAACGCGCGATAAACATTATAAAACTATTATTGACATACAAATCAAACAATTATTTCAGTACGTCAAATTCTGAGAGCGTTTCTTACAATTCGATGTACCGAAATACTTGTTAGATTTAATTGTACGTCAATAGGCTTATATACTTATAGCATGCAATTATTGTTCAATGTTTCTCATTTTTACAAAAATTTCTCTAACAGTTTTATCCGCCCCCGCGTTCGTAGCAATTATTATATACTTATGAGAAGTCTTATGAGAAACGCGATCACGCTTCTTAGTCAAAGAGATATGAATGTTTAAAACAAAAACGTAAGCCAGATACACTTTAAAAACTTATTCTTATTTGTGTTATTACCTTCTAGATATTCAATGATTCTATTTTTCTCTAGTTTCTCGAAACTGGAGGAATAAGTTTGAATGTTGTAATAGTGCTCGACACAACGGTTTTCTGTAATTCACTCTCTTCACTCAAATATTAAATGTCTTTAAATACATAGATATCAAATATTATACGTACATTTCCACAATGAGATTCTCCTTTTATAAATTGTCACGTTTCAACATATTAACATTTCGATTACGTTCACTTAATAAAACGAGGAATTTATTAACCGATTTATCATTTAATCATTGACAATCGACTAATTATTCGGGGATTGAAAATCATACGAAGGAAAAAATATCTGTAAGTCTGTACACAAGTTGTGTTTACATGTGGCAAGCAGCTGACTTTCTTGGTTATGGGTGCAATGAGTGTAGTTCATCCATCATTAAGACATTAGATAAATTGCACTCACTTAGAATCCCTAGAAAAACAGAATTTGGTCTCTCAAAATGTCAATAAGTATAGGTCAATAAAAGCGTGGATTTGTTCTTAGTAATTACACTTTCATACTTAGAAGTTCCAAAACGAGCGTGAATCGGAACAGATATGTTTGTCTCGGTTTGCGTTATCCTCAATTTTTGTTATTGTTATAGAAATATAGTCTGCCGGGTTTGTTTCCTATACAGCACGGAATTGCAGCAATATCGCTGCAAAATCTCTGCAATATTGCTGCAACTTTTGTGCAACTTTATATTGTAGGAATTGTTTTGATTTCACATTTCGTTTCTGTTATTCTCCCACCGGCGCCCCTTCTTTGAAGGTGTGCACGGAACACATTTAATACTGGCCGTATCGTTGTTTAAAACTATGTTTTTATTTGAAATTTTATATTTTTATTAAACAGATTGTTTTAGTAAACAGATATATTATTTCTTCATAACTATATTATTTTTTTTGTAATTATAACATTTCCTTATGATTATAATATGATATATACATCAATAAAGAATGTTTTACGTTATTTCATGTTCTATAAGCTTTTCAACAAGTATATAAATATATAAGTATATAAATATGTAATAATAAATATATAAGGCACCTGTTTGAAAAAATCCGAGTTATAATGATTCGGTGCGTGATCACGGTATTGCTTGCACCTAGTTCTCGTTTCGTTTGAAACGTTAAAAAGTAAAGCGAAAGAATGAAGATCACTTCTATATTAATAACGCAATTTGTACTGTTCTGAGATTTATTTCCAATATTCTTCGCGATACATTTGCGTGGAGCGATGTTCCAAGGAGTATTCGCCGATTCGGAGCACATTTGTTCTCGCTTGAGTACGTTGCGCACACGTGATCGAATTGCAATTCTCTTGATGCTCATATGAACTCGTGCGAACTTGCGCTCGGTTGGCTTGACATCGTAACGGTTGTTTCGTTACTAAATTGAGATACGTCGCTAATTGTGAGATACTGCGCGATCAACTCTCTTGGTCAGGAGATCGAGTTTTACGGTAGCGATTGAGAGACATCGAATACGTACTTCTTCTTCAGTCTAGGTTAAAAGATGAAAAACTGAAGAGAAGTAAAAGCAAAAAATAAGGGGTCTCTGTTCGTTCCCGGAGTAACGTGCGCCGCGTGGTATTTGAAGTTTGAACGATCGCTCCGAAATAGTCGCCCCAAGAAATGGCGCCGCTAATATTGTGAATTATCTGACGATCCACCACGTTACTATCAGAATCTCTCGGTCGCTCCCAAACAGCGCTGTTTCCTTACATTGTCTTAGGGATTCTATACTGCATCCGTAACCAAAAAAACTGTTTGCCACACGTAAGTACATGTTCGGTTGTGTATGCACTTACAGATGTATTTCTTTCTTCGTGTAATTTTCGATCCCCGAATAATCAGTTTGAAATTGTCAATGATTAATTGATAAATAGATTAATTCTTCGTTTTATCAAGTGAACGTAATCGAAGTCGTAATCGAATCGTGTCAATATGTTGAAACGTGATAAAAGGAGAATCTCATTGTAGAAACATGCATATGATTTGATATCTATTTAAAGACATTTAATATTTGAGTGAAGAGAGTGAATTACAGTAAATTGTTGTGTCGAACTATTACAGTGCACTCAAACTTATTCCTCCGATAGTTTCGAGAAACTACACAAAAAAATGGAATCATTGAATATCTAGAAGGTAATAACATTTAAAATAAGAATAAGCTTTTAAAGTGTATCTGGCTTACGTTTTTGTTTAAACATTCATAACTCTTTGACTGCTAAGAAGTGTGATCGCGTTTCTCATAAGGCTTCTCATAAGTATGTAATAATTGCTACGAACGAGGACGCGGATAAAACTGTTAGAGAAATTTTTGTAAAAACGAGAAATTGAACAATATAATTGCATGCTACAAGTGTATAAGCCTATTGACGTACAATTAAGTCTAACAAGTATTTCGGTATGTCGAATTGTAAGAAACGCTCTCAGAATTCGACGTACTGAAATAATTGTTTGATTTGTATGTCAATAATAATTTTATAATGCTTATCGCGTGTTTTTTAATTTTTCTCTTTTACGATATTTCTAATAATTTTATCAACGTAATTGAAAAATAATGCGATATTTAAAGAGTTCAATATTCATTTAATTTCAAATTTTATAATTTAATGAAATTAACATATTCAAAGTATGTGAAAGAGATAATGTAATAGAGGGAAAAAGTAAAAAGAAATTTTTATAAACTTGTGAATGCATCCGATCAGTATGCACTTTGCGCGTAAACCGCCCACGTCTAATCTTGAGTGCCGTTGCTGCTCGTCTCTTCTACGCCGTGACACGCTAACTATTGGTTCTTGTAATTTGAAAATTAAGCTTCTGACAAAATTTTCACAAAGGAAAAATCGTCTTAAAATTAAGTCAGGAACATGACATTTTAAGGACGTTTATTCTGAGTCACCCTATATGTATACATACTCATAATAATTAGATTCAAAGGTAAGTACACGTTATGTCCAAATCCTTGGAAATTTAATTTAAGATTCGATTAGAGAAACAAAGAATGAAAATGGAGAGATTATGAAAGAACGCTTAGACTCTTGTCTCGCAGGTATCTGCATAAAGGCGAATCCCCCGAATCGAACATTTTATCCGGAATATGGGTCAACATTCTATACGGATGTTATAACATTTATTTCTGACGAGCGATTGTCAGTTCAAATTTCAAGGGACTTAATCCTTATAACTTGAGACTGGACCACGTGCAATGTTTGCAAAGCAAGAGGGATGTTTACAAGACCGTTTAAATTAAGAGAGAAAGAAATAAGTTGATTAACACTTAAATTAATTAAAGTAAAGATTCTTAATATCATTTAAAATTAATTAGTTAACATTCTATTGTCGATATGTGAAAATTACATGAATGTAGTAAGTGGTACATAATAATACATAATTGATTGTATGAATAAGGTTTAATCGTTTCCTCTTTTTATTTAAGAGCTCAAAGAAAAACTCGTGTGAAATTACATAATGGAGGAACGTGTTTCGAATAATTATTAATCGAATAATTATTCTCTGTATCTGTATGTATCTGTATTTGTATGTAGATATCAAATTATTAACAGATTCACAAAAGATCTCAAAAATAAAAATAAACAATAAATTTAAGGCTAATGAGAGTCAAAGCCGATGAAGGTGCCAGAAATTAAATTCCAATTCAAAGATTAATATTCATAATATGTAATCATCTTTATTAAACGTTTCTCTTCGAAGCCATCCTCAGTAATGATACCTCTTTTAAATTGTTATCATTGATGCTTCCATCAAAAGTGAATAACTATCAAGTTTCCAACTACAGTGGAATCCGATTTGCAATATTACAAATTAACAACTAGTCAGTATTAATAAAATCAAATCGAGCAACTCACCTCAAATGGGAAATTCAACATTTAAATGAAGCTTTGGAAGGTTCCATTAACAACTAACGTCAAATTACTTTAATATATAAACAATTTTCAACTTATTATCCATATTAATAATGACGTCGTTTATGATTAAAATTTCAACTGTATTGCTCAGATAGTCAGAAGCATCTAACGGATTAATTTCAATTAAAAGACGAACACCTCGCGAAATAAAATAATTATATATTCCATTGAAAATACAATTTACAAGATATACAGGGTGCGTCACCAAAATTTCCGTCCGGACAAATTTTAATTTAAATTTTCCGCTATATTGTGCCTCCGCCAGAGATTGTTGGCATCTGAGAAAGCCTGATGCTTCTAATAAACAGTTATATTTTCAAAATAGCCGCGATGTTGAAATCAAGTGCGGAGTATAATCGAAGAGCCGCAATCATGGAATACCTTCGCGCTGGGCGTTCAGCAACGGAAATAATTCGGTTTTTTGGATACCCGAAATCAACCGTTTATGATGTGACAAAATATATGGCTTTAGAACAGTTCAACATTTCTATGGCTTTAGAAGATTCCAGTATGTCAGCGAGGAAGAATCATTCGAAAGAACGCACCGCGAGGACCCTCGCAGTCATTGAAAGGGCTCGCTGATTTTGAATAATCTAAGGCAATCGTTGTGCGTTCTGATGGATGTAGTGAAGCCGTGGATGGAAACTGCGACGTCCGGAAGGCCATATGTTTTTCAGCAGGATGTATCGCCTCATATGAATCATTTAATTCAAAATTGGCTCTTAGACAACGTCGATATGCTTTGATCCAAAAAATTCTGGTCTTCCAATAGCCCAGATTTAAATCCCTTGACTATTACATATGAAGCATAGTTGAAAAGGTCACAAACAAGTCTCGGGGTCACAAACAAGCATCCCAACGTGACGTCATTAAGGACCTATTGAAGCATAGACAGTGCTACTGTCACAACGTGAGAATATTTCAGACTGAGAATAGAGACTGTCATTCAAGCTAATGAGGAATATATCGAATAATTATGCTCTACAGGGATCCTCCATGGAAAAGGATTTTTTGTAATATCTAATTTTTCATTAAAAACATTTTGTTTAAAGAAATTGTTCGATTTGTCCGGATTTTGGTGGCGCACTCTGTAAACTTAAAATATATTGATATTTGAAGAAAGAGTAAAATCATGAAACAAGTGTACAAGAAAATTTTAAAGAAACGAATTAATTGATCAACTTGTTTAACATTGTAGCATACGCATGATTCCATTAGTGTCTGATCGTAAATTGTGTGTGTCTGATCAAAGTCTTTTGCATGTGTATGTGCGCTTTTTCAGAAATTAATCGTTTATTTAGAGATCTCTCATTATCCAGTATTTGAACATTCTCCAGTCAAAGTTCGTGATTTAATTTAATTCTATGATTTGTAGTCAGATTGTACATTAATATTCCATTTGATATGATTGCGGTATTCCACAATTCTAGTACTCAATTTCCTATTGATTTGTCTCACATAGATGCGTCAATCTTTGCATGTTATTTTATATATTTTATATTTTTGTTCTGATTTTTTGGGAGATTGTCCTTCTGGATTTTGATAAACTTGTTGAACTTGTTATTATATAAAATGCTATTATATAAAGTTTTAATTATTCTTTTTTATATTAAAAATTTCTCAGCTGTCGTTTTTGTGTAAGGAATTCAAAACCAAGGAGTCCTCTCAATCTCTTCCGAATTATCAACAATCAAAAAATTTTGTTCTACAGGAAACACGTCTAGAAAATAAAAATTTTAGTCTTGTGGAAATATATAATGTCGAAAATGAAACTTTATTGAGTAGTCATTCCTTAAAAGAGTATCAATTACAAACTTAATGTTTTTCTGGAATTTTAGTTTATAGTAATAACAGCTCTATCAGTCATTTCCATAATTATCCATTTTTTCTGCGATATTGGATGTGAGAATGAAAAATTTAAATAACACTCTGAATAAGTCGGCTTATGATACGAATCAAACTCTAAGTAATTATTATTCTTAATGATTGTCACATCTACAAACTTAATAGCATCCTCTCCATTCTCTAATGCGAACTGTAATCTAGCGTGAAATCAATTGAACGCAGTCCAAATGTGTTCTATCCATTTCTTTATCTTTATCTATTTCTATCCCGTCCTCTCTCTTAGATAGATTATCCTACGATTCTGTAAATTCTTTACCTACTTTAAGCAATACCTCGCTTAATTTGTTTTAAATCGTGTTCAGACAATTTTCGTGTTGCTCATAATTATAAGATCTCTTGCGCCTCATTTTGCGTATGTAAAGCATTTGATTTGTCTTTGCCGACTTGATAGCTCTTTCCGAGACGTGGCTTCGTGAGAGAAATGATTCGGCTATCTATGCTATTGATAATCATTTCCTTTTTCGCGCGGACAGGAATTATGGCACACGGGGTAGTAATGTGGCCTTATGTATAAGTAGCACACTGTTTTACTCACCCATAGACTTGCACATTCCTCTTGCAAATTTCAATATCGAGATTGTCGATTGTATACTTTAATAAAAGCGAAAAGAATTGCGATTTTTTCTGTTTATCGTCTTCAAGTGTTGCATGCACTTGAGGCATGTTTTTCTAATGTTTACTGCAGCACTGATTACATTATATGTATGGATGATCTTAATATCAATCTCTTGAATCCAAAAGATACTCATTTGCATTATATACTTTGCATAATATTATATCAATGTACTCAATAACAAATAATTGATACAAGAATAACAAGTAATTGCACATTTCTTTTGGCCTTAATATTTCCATATTCGTATCTCTTGAGTTACCAGTCTTAGAATCAGGAGTGTGTGATGAGATTGAGTGATCATCGAGTAATTTATGCGTATTTAAATATTACGAAATCACATCGTTACTCGCGTAAGAAACTCTGTCGTAATCTAAACTCAATTTCGAATGAAGAATTGGACAATATGATTAATCGGATTGACTAGTCACAGCTTTATGCTCTGAATAATGTAGATGGTATGATTTCGTTCTTTACTACAAATTTAATTAATATTTTTGATTGCTTTGGTTCGCTTACACACAAATGTTCTTTTTCGAAAACTTTTTTGAAAACACCATGGTTTATTGAGACGATTCATAAACTCATAAAAATTAGAAATCAAGTATTGAGCAAATATGTCAGAAACACTTATAATTGGCTATGCTATAAAAAATTATGTAATCTGGTGTCGTCTGCAATTAGGCGCGAGAAGCAATCCTTTCTAAATTCCACTTTATTTAAATGCTCTCCTCGTGATTTTTGGAAAAATTTATCTTCTCTGGCTGTGTATTATAGTTCCTCTTCTCCTACCATCCCTGATCATCTCCTTAATCATAATAATTTAAATAATTATTTCTCACAATCACTTCCTCCATACTCATGTTCTAATTCTGTCATTAATCATTTTCTTTGTATTTAACCTCTCATTTTTAATGAGTTTCTCTCCAATTAATATGACAGATCTTTATAATATTTTCAAAAACAATAAAACTTACTTCCTTTGGATCTTCTCAAGACACATGTTACTTCTCTCCTCTCCTAATTGCCTTGAGCCATTATTATTCATTCTAAATGCATGCTTATTTACAGGAATTTTTCCTACAGCTTGGAAGCATTCTATAGTTGTCCTCCCAAGGACATCTAATCCCTCCTCTCCATCATCTTTTCGTCCTATTACTCTTCCTCTTCTTCTCTCAAAAATTCTGGAGCGTTCATTTTTATGCAATAGCCATTTCTTTTATGAAAATGATATTGTTCCGGAACGTCACTCTGATTTTCGCAAACATCACAGCACCACTACTTCTCTTCTTCATTTGTCAATTCTGTATTGAAATCCTTCGATGATGGCTTGATTCTTGTATTACGTGTACTTTGCTTCCGCCGTTTTTCTATAGATGATTTTAGCGGTAAGTGGTGGTCGAAATAAATAGATCATAGACGTCATACAATAAACTTGAGCATCTGTCAACATAACTCCATAGAAACATTAATCGATTTATGTCTGCATCATAAAGTTATTCTCGATTGAAAATGTCAGTTTACGAGCCAAATTCTCGTCATTTGCGGGAGGTTTTAATTTTTTGCTTCAATATGAAGAA
>Ga0157363_1006248_pt1 | contig 11181 bp, 6 predicted proteins | sample AttsexASBM1_FD_111477 | JGI IMG/M metagenome (GOLD analysis project Ga0157363, IMG submission 111477) | Fungus gardens microbial communities from leaf cutter ant in Ribeirão Preto, State of São Paulo, Brazil - Atta sexdens ASBM1 | ecosystem: Host-associated > Fungi > Mycelium > Unclassified ...
TAATTTGGACAATGCTCCAGCATTATTTTATTAATTTACTTCAGTATTCATATCAGTATTCATTTATTATATCACTTTCTTCATGCAACATAACCAAAGATACCAAAGATAATTAATAATAAATAAAAATTATAAATTACAAAATGGAATTAATTGAAAATTATAAAATAAGTGCAAACCTTTATGGTCTTGTGTATCGGAAATCATATTCTCTGTTGAAAAAATAGAATTTTTATTTTTGATTTTTTATTTGTTTTGTTTTGTGATAAACGATACAATAAACTCCATTCGCACTGCGAGTTCTGCGGACATGTATCATTAATGTTTATTGCGAATGCATGGGCTAACTGCAATTATTTTATGTATTTTAGAATATATTTTTTCGATAGGTGAATTAAATTGCACATGGTTGAGTTAATTCAATGCAATATTCTCTCTTTTGTAAGAGAGGAGAAAAAATATATTCTCGATAAAGCTTGCCACTATCGTCGACTCGAAAAATATATGTATTTTTCAACGCGTATACACGTTTTTAATCTCGCTTTTCTACTTTTCTTTCTGCAAAACTCTGGCTATCTTTGTAATACCTGAAAGTCAAGTATTTCTTGTATTTTCCATGTATTTTACATGTATTTTACACGGAAAAAGATGTTGTATTATATGTATTTGTCATCGCGTAAATCTGTATGTATTTGTATAGGTATATGTTGTATGTATTTGTTATCGCGTAGTATTTCTATCTCTACATTGCATAGAGAAATTACTATCTTTATGTTACTTGTTACATTTTCATTTAGTTGCCGACATCTTCCAACTTGAAACTGTCATAGGAATCATTGTTACCCTGAACTTACAGAACTTACGTCAGATATATATACATATATTACATTCTGTGCGTGACTATATACTATTTCTCTTGAGCTTTCTTAAAATATTAAGATTTTGAAATATTACGCAATTTAAGCAATTGTATTATAGTGCTTAGAGAAAAGTAAATTTTCAACAGAAGAAATAATATTCAGGGAATATTAATAATATTAATTATAAATTTTTTGGAAATAATATTTCAGTTTTTCGGATATTAAATTACTTTTTATCAGGATAAAATTTCAATTTGTACAAAAAAAATATTATATTATTTATTATTCATTTAGTTTTTTATAAGTTATCGTAAAACGTACCGTGCTCTCAGTTCAAAAACACGCATAATGGAATGATTTCTAAATTTTATTAATACGTATTTAATCGAATATTTTTGCTGCAGTAAATTGTGATTATTATCGACAAATTTGGAACAGTAAAATTTGCGAATGGTTGGAAAGTCGATCGTCTTTAACGACATATATCATGTTGATTTCTCGATAAACTCGGTCGCGACATACGCTATCGATTGTAGCTTGCTGCAAATACGGCGCAGGCGTGATAGACTGGCAACAATTCCGCCATGTAAAACACCGAGCATTCTCGAAAATTGGAAAATGAAAAACAGATTAAAAAAGACCGTGTTACGCAATCGTGCTACAACCATTCCATGGTCAAAATTAAACTCGACCTGGAAACTGCATTCGGAATCAATTCGGCATCATCAAGGGAAATAATCAATCAGATTTTGAAATGTCACCAATAAACTGTACACGTATATCAATTTTCACGGATATTTGCGTAAAAATATTTCCGAAATAAAACGCAGTCTGAAATATTTTTTTTTATCATCGCTAATTGTTAGAAATTTATAATTTCGTTTAAACATCTCTTCCCCTGGTATTTATTTTAAAGGACGCAATATGAATATCCATAATGCAATCCTTTATCGAGAGGATACTTGCGTACGTGCGGGTGAATCGAGTTTTAATCCCGTTGCGTCAGTAAAACCCCTCTTTGCTGGGATTAATAATCACCGTGGTTGCATGCCTCAAAGCCGATTGATCGTATAACGCTACGCAGCTCCGACTAATGTCACCTGATAACCTATTTACAGTCTATTTCGCCTTTCTGCGGCACATTACTCTAATAGTTAAAAAACGTAATTAAAAAGGAGATATGGAGAATATGTTTCTGTTGATATTTAAGTCAATATATTTAATTAAGAATTACCTGCAGCCAATCTTGATCTTTGGACGCTACTCTGGTAATTTATTAAAAAAAAAAAAATCGATTGTTTTAGGAAAAGGAAATGCTTCAAATTTTTTCTTTGTTACAATAATTATATAAAGTCTTATTTTGGATTTGAAATGAGAAATAATTTAAATAGAAATAATTTGAGATCATATTTTTTTTATATATTGTATAATAATACAAGTTATTTCTAGAATTACCGAGGTATATTTATTTCTACATATATTCGTACAGTGAAAAATCTCTGAAAAATCATTTAACTAAACATATAAAATAGGAAGTCGCAGATGTTTTTTCAAATTCTGTTACTCTGCTTTTTCGTACTACAACATCCAGATCCGTCCTAAAAAAAAAAATCTGCAACGTGAATCAAGAGACAGCTACATATCGGTTGTATTCAAGCTAACAAAACAAACGAGGAGTTGACGTTTCAATTCATGTATGTACGTATTTCCAAAAGGAAAACAAAATGAGAAAAATAAGGATAATATATAAATTTAATAAAAATAATCCAGTAGCGATTAAAGCATCTGCGGCAGAAACGTGACGATATAGCAATTCACTGCGCGCCGTTAAATAAATAAAAGACATGGCATTTCAATTATCGTGCTTCATAATTTCGAGTAAAACGAACGAATAGGCCACAGAGTGTCGAGCGAATTTTTCGAATGCAAATCTGTGAACCATTCACTGCTTGACAATCCTTCGTTAAGAGAATCTCATGAGAAGGATATGGAGGATACGCGAACATTGATTCATATAATATTCGTAAAATTCTTCTGTCTTTCTTTTTTCCCCTTTTCCATGTTTTAAAGTTCTTTTCAAATGCCGTACATTATTGATGAAGAGATGATCACTTCTCTTCGCTCTCAAGGTGTCGTGAAAAATCTTTACAATCGGTTCAACTTGCATTGCTTCCCACAAGTCTACATCATGGATGTTGATTGGTTTTACAATTTTTCCACGTCCACGATGTTTTCCCTTGTCGACCTCGACCTCGCCGTCAATGCATATCCGGTGCATCTCATTCGATTATGTTCCCCGTGCGTCTTCTAGCGTTATTACGTATGAAACTGACTAGTGCAATCCAATTATATCGTCATGACAGCCGCCGGCGTCAGGACAGATCCCACTCTGGACAGATTTTATTCAGCTTTGATACGTTACGAACGTCGCCGTCGCGCCTCGCGTCGTCGAGCTTTTATTCGAACTGGTTTCAACCGGCTGTAAAAGATTACCGTATAAAGAAAGCGATATCGTATGATAGAAATTGAGATAGGAATCGAAATGTTTATTTGTGCAGTTTCACTCGCTGTATTTTAATTTTAATATAAAAAAATTAGTTTTTTAATTTGATTCCTTTCCAGCATGTGCACTATTAAATTATGAAAAATATTCTATGTATAATAGATTTATTAAATATATATGTATGTAAATTGGGAGAACCATAAATATATATATATGTATCACTGATAGGGCGATATATAAAAAACAAAAATCCGTATACAAAAGATCACACAGTTAGCATTCAAGAAAAGTGAGCGAATTAAAATTTGTGAAATGGCTCATTGTAATTATTTGTTGTATTCTTATTTCTTATATTATTAATCTTTATACAGTTAAAAACCATGATACACAGAAAACTAGGGAAATAAAGAATAGCGAATAAGTCACAGTATGGAGTCCATAAGATAATAACCTTATTATTACCATTGTCTTATTTAAGTTCTTTTTGTATGTCATAACCTTTACAGTTTTAATATATTTTCCTGCGTGTTTTTATTTATTTATTATATTCGAGTTGTTTACTTAAATAATACTTTTAACGCTCTAATAAACGATATGTTATTGCAAATTATTGTCGTGGTGAATAATAGATAGGAAATTGATGACATCGTTATTAGCCTGTTTTTTGCGCTCTCTACAAGGGAAAAAGCACTCGATACTGATCCAATTAGACTCTACGATCTTCTCCGCTAACTCGTCTCGTCTCAGAGAGTAGAAATTTGCTGAAAGCTGGAATCTAAAGTCACGTGGATATTGCGTCATAGTTAGCCACTTTGCTGAGGAATGATTACTCCTTTTCGAGCATCCTACGCCTTTTTATCTCGTGCATACCCTAGAGAGTGTGTAAAAGAAGGTTGCAAACTTAACTAATAATTCGCCTTTAAACATTAATATATAGTTCTGGGAAGTAAAGATTAATTATCTTCTTTAAAAATTACTTCTCATACTTTTATCTCTATAAGATTAAATTTTGATTAAGATTGAATTTTGATTTATTTTGTGATCATAAATTTGTTATCTATTTGAAATTACAATTTATGTTCAATATATCATGTAAACACTGTAAATAATAAAATGTTAATTTTAACTTTAAAACGTATAGTGGACTTTCTGAAATAAAATGTTTCAGAAAGTCCACTATATGTTTTTAAGTTAAAATTAACAAAATTAATAAATATATAAAAGTGATACTAAGTGATACTACTATATGAGCAATAACTAGATTACAATTGCTAAAACATAATATTTCAAATAACATAAAATAAAATAAAAACAAATGTTTTGACCAAAACATTCGATCATTATCAATGTTGATATCATAAATATAAGATTAACAGATTTTAAACGGTTGTAAACGCAAATTATATTAAACGTACGACTGTAATTACACATAATTAATTCAGTTATAAAAATTTAATGATAGTACGCAATTTGATGTACAAAACCTGCATCATCTCTCTATTATCACAAATGTTCGTAGGTATAATATACGTTATTGAAAGCAAGGTAGTACAATATGCTCGCAACTCTAAAAAAATTATCTGATTGCATTAATCATCCTACTCATGGTATATTCACAAGAATCTTCACAAATGATACATTAGTGTGAAATCTGTAAGTACATAATAAACAATAAAGGTGTAAAAATTCTACCGTTTAGGATGTAATCTTATATTTATGATATTAACATTGATAATGATTGAATGTTCTAATCGAAATATATGTTTTGAAATATATGTCAAAATGTTTTTATTTTATTTGATGTTATTTGAAATATTATGTTTTAGCTGGAATCTAACTATTGCTCATATACTTTAGTATCACTTTTATATTGTTTAGTTAAAATTAACATTTAATTTTTTTACATTGTAATAATTTTCTAATTGTAATTAAATTAGATTTGGAGATTAAAATCGGTATTACACAGATTTTTATATTTTTTGTCAAAAAAATGTAATCTGAAATTAAGAATCACACCCTTAAAAATTTTGATACAAATCTTCCGACTCGCATACTTAATGGAAAAATCGATATTTACTTCTGATGATATCAATGTAAATTTTAATATCTTGTAGCAATAAGTCGTGATAAGAATGATGCTCAGGACAAATTTACGAAAATGTCATCATAAATTTACAAGGCCGCTCGTACGTCTTCTTTTCTGAGGCGTCGCCTGACGTAGTTTGAGGTGGTAAGTGCCAAGGGTGGCACCAGCTATATCGCGGCTTCTAATTTCCACCGGCGACCTTCCCCGGTAAAGAAATCGTAAATTTCTCACGCCCACGAGTTTTACCTGGGCGTGGCAGGCACGACAAGAAGAAACAGATAGAGACGGCCGAAGGGATGGGAATCTTTTCCCGAGAATTGAAAGTTCTTTCGTTTTCGCGATATTCCAACGGATCATTTGTCCACGAAATTTGTTTCTTTATCCTAAAAAATTTTACATATTTTGTAGCTTTTTCATTCTCATTATTACAATGTCATAAAAATGTTTCCTTTAATCCTGAATAGAAATCGTATCCTGAATAATATCGTCGGAAAAGTTGCTCTAAGCAAAGAAAAAACATATTTCTTTAATCAGAAGAGAGAATTCTGTTTCCTGATTTTCTCGAATTTTTCTTTACGGTACGAATCGGCAAATGAAGAATGTAATAACTGTAAAAATTATTCATTAAGTCAATAATAAAATATGATGCTTTCAATTTTTACTTTTACTAAACGAAAAACAATTAGAGTATGTCGTTTAGTGCATTTAAATTTGTCATGTAGCTTTTAGATCTCGAATTTTGCTGTTAATTCTCATGATAAATTTCAATTGCATTTCAATTTTACAATGTATTTCCGACATAGTACTGATTATAGCACAACCTGTACTTTGCGTACTATTGTTGGGGAAAGGTCCACGACCGTACTCTGCAATCAAAGCACTTTCGCTTCATCAAGTCAAAAGTAGTAAAGATATTTCGTATCTTGGCGCAGGTGCGCATCCTACATTGAAAAAATTTATTAAATAATATATATTTTTTTTTATAGTACTAAATAAACGTTTACTTACACACTAAATAAATATTTACTCAATAAAAAAAGATAGGTAAATTAAATTAATGGTTTTTGTACTAAATAAAATATATATTTAGTAAACATTTACTTAGAACTATTCAAACATTATATTTTTATTACCAAAGTCAAACACATTTAATTAATTCCTTTGTCACAGGATGGACCATGAGGAAACGTGGTACCGGCTGGTTGTAGACGAACGGTCGGCCACGCTTGCACCCTATCGTCGGTCGTCGTTGTTGACGAGTTCCCGGTACGTCCAATTCCGAAGCAAGCGGCAAGTGTCGTATATAACAGCAGACACGAGTTCGATAGGTGCGATAATCGGGGGTGGCTCGGTTGTTGCCGCCGCCGGGCCGGCGATGCGACGATGAGCTCGCCGAGGGTGTTGCTACCCCTCCACACCCGACCAAAGGTGAGATAATCTTGAAACTTTTAATTGATTGCTGACCTTACATGCATCTACACGCTTTCTTCTTTTCTTTCTTATTAATTGGGAAGATTTTTATTTGATATTTAATTTTTAATTATCTTTTTGTGATTTAAACACGATATTTTTTTTAAATATTGGATGAGTGTAAAAATTCGTGCCTAACTTATTATTTAAAATTCAAACAGCTGTTATTTTTGTTAAAAATAAAATAAAATCTCTTATTCTATTTGATGAGAGAATTTAAGAATCTGTTTTTTTAAATTATGATGATTTTGATATGAGCAATCAAAGTCAAAATATTTCTTTTATTTAATTCGTAACAACTCAGTAATGAAAAATCATAGGGACATTTTTTAAAAACGATTTTATAGGGAAAACTTTAAAAAGCTTTAAGCTTTTATATTAGAAATTAAAAAATTTTTGCAAATTTTCTTGGACAAGTTCACAAAAGAAAAAATGAAGAAAAATGAAGACAAAATTTCCCGTTTTGTTTAATTCTATATATAAAAATTACAAAACTCACATAAATTCAAAAAATATAGTAACCATTTGAAAGTAGAGATTTCAGGCTTTAAAATCTTTTTTTTAAATTTAAATTTTGTTTATTTTTAACAAAATTGCAGTTATTTGAACTTGAATAATAAATCAGGCACGAATTTTTGCACTCAATAAAAGTTTTTTCTTAAAAAAAAAAAAAGGATTAATTGACAATTTATCACGCAAAATCACTCTGTACTTAAATATTTTCCATTTCTTAAAATTGATACTTTTCCTAATTGAAAAATGTCATATTTTTTGAAAGTTAAATTATATTCGAATAAGTCATTTCTAGTTTGATAAGCATTTCTAATATTGATACGTTAAATAGTTAAAAGAGATATATTATATTTTTGTGAAAACAAAATTATCCTCGAATAAGTCATTATTTTTTATTTTATTTGGCATGTAGAGGGGCTATCTTGTGTAACATAAAACATCACGTTTATTATACATCAAACTTTAATTCGAGCAATCTTGAGATATTATTGACATGGCAATACATGGTATATATTATTGATTCATTTATTTTTTTGATTTTTACGTAATAAAGGGAAAGTAATAAGGATAAAGTAACGAAACATATAATCATGAGTGCGAAAATATTGGTGCACGAAGTAATATTGCTTCTTCTTCGTGCCTAGCGAGCGTTACATTGCGAAACTCGACAAACAGAATGCTGAAGAACGTTGTTATTGCGAAGGATGACGGTTTCGTGTCTAAGTTTCTCACCTTTGTGTCTCGACAGCCCCGCGTAATAGCAAGGCCGGGTAGTCTCGAAAACTGCATCAACCAGGCCAAGCGACGAGGAGCGGCAGGCGGTTCAAGGCCGAAACTATCCGCGTGGCCATGGACCACGAGACGAGGAACGGAACCGGCAGCAACGACAACGAGGAGTACACCAATATTTACTTCATCGTCGGCGACCGCAGGGAGACGACCACTTACAAGGCAAACCAGGTCACGGACATGGAACTCAAGGGTGAGTGGGAAAGTTTTATTACCTCGCTGGTGAAAAGTTTCGTCGACTTTTCTGTCGTCCTCGAAATTTTTTTATTTATTTAACGCAGCGTTCGCGAAATATTCGTGCGTGGTGAGAAAGTACACACATGTGTTGTGCGCGGTGGGAAAGTTCAACTAAAACTACTTTTCATAAAATCGTCATCTATATTGACAAAAATAAAACAGAATTCTAGATTAATTGCAAGTTATATTAATGTTTTCATAAAATCAAAACGCTTGGAATGTCCATTTTTATAAAGATATTTTTATTAGAAAATTAAATATGAAAATACTTTCACATGTTTATTAATATACATTTATATACATTTAAAATTATACAGGAGTTTTAGGAAAAGTTGTTAGCAAATGGAGTAACTTTTTAATATGAATATAGTAATAATTTATATCAGGAACGGTAGCGATAAAAATTTATAATTACATCACGATAACAATTTTGCTATGAAAAATTATTATAAGCCAACAATATTTGTTTTATTGCGTAAAAGTATTATAAACTTGTTAATATAAGTTTTTAAGTTTTGGATATTAATGGCTAATTAAAACATTTAGAAGATAACGGGTTTTTTAAAGACTCAAAATTATTATTCTTACTATCCATATTAAACTATCTATATAATCAACGCTTAAGAATTTTTATCGTCATTAAAGTTCTATAAGTCTAGATATGAATACGACAAGAACTTGTTACTTATTCAAGAGTATTCAATTTATTAGCAATCCAACTGAATTGCAAGAGAAAGAAGCATTAACGCGAAAGTTAGCCGTCCATTAATCTTTCGACAAGAAAAATATTTTATTCTGGTCGAATATCTCACACCAAGGCAAATATCCTATTCTATCCTATACGTTTTGAACTTTTCACTCGAGCTTCATGACTACGCGAAAGTACTTACTTCGTGGGTAAAAGTGTGAGAAGTTTCTTCCCGTCAATGGTGAATCGGAAGGCAAGCGAACATTTGACGTTCGTTCAAATAAAAAGATTTAATCAATAATTATCGATTGTGACGCGACATGACGCGACACGCGAGCCAGCCAATTCTGCGGGTGAGATGTTCGTTTTACGCTTTCGCCTGTCGCTCGATATGAAAGCTTTCTCTTCGAAGCATTACCAAAATTATGTTTGCACACACTTCACCTTCGTACCGTGACCTATCGACCGAACCGCCGCGTCGCGCCGCGCCGCGCTTCTCGCCGTGTTTCTCTCTGCTATGCTCGGTCAAGTGGCCGACCAACCTTTACAATCTCCCGTCTGTAGAGGGTAAAATGACATGAGCACGCACTTGTGCCGCAACTTGTCCCAACTCTTTCAACCCTCTCATAGTTAGGATAATTTTCTTGATTTTGAGGCAAACGACGACGATCTCGAGAATGTACAGAGCAGCCAGAATTGAATTTTTTATCCTCCTCGTTAATACTTAGCTCATATTTGACCTAATTTTAACTTCTTTTTCATCTTGTTTTCTTTTCTCTTTCTTCTTTTTTCGGTTGACATAATTTTTCTTTTTCCGCCACTTTATAGTATACCGTATTTTATTATATCATGGACTTTATGCGCTGGTCGCAATGCGCATTATACTTTATAATATATTATACATTGTACTTTTATTATTATACTTTTCGTTGTTATTGCGGTGCGCATCAAAATTTTATTTATATAGCAGCACAATGAATTTCTCATTTAGCTTTCGGGTAATTTGAAGCATGTTTAATTAACCATTGCGTGATTCGTGTTACTTTATTTCATTATTTATCTATGACATTATAACACTCAACAGATGTAAAAATGTACTTGGAACAAAAAATTCTTCTAAATAATTTTTATAGAATATCTTAATGAAATTTCAGTTACTCTGCAATTTGAATTATTTTTAACAACAAAGCTTTTGTATTTATACAAAATGCGAATTAATCTAATTAAGTCGTTTAAACTTAGATTAATCGATGATATATTAATTAGTTATTGTTCCAGTTAGAAATCAACATGTTATTGTAATAAAATATTTCAATTTTCGAACTCGGTCAGTAATTATCTCCTCATGTCTATAAGTGCTATTATCGGGTAATTATTATATAGTAAAATATGATTACGGTCAATGATATGATATGCGAATTTAACGGTGTGTTATTTACATGAGACTACATTAGTTAATTAAAATCTAATGCAATTACAACAGGTATACAACCTTGTATGCCTGTTAAGGGAAACGGCTTTGTCAGCAATGATGTTACCAGGAACGTTACACGACAGTACAAAGTCACACCACAACATAGACAAGTCTCGTAAACGGGGCCTTATCGCACAGGGTGATCTCCGATCTGTTGCGTTGTCCTAAAGCCGAGAGCTTTCCGATCCCTTTAACTTTCCTGTTTAACGCTTGAGAGGATTGCACATCAGGCTAACCCATGATTTTTCCCTGAAAGTTTCTGCTCGTCAGTCAAGATTGATGATGTATATAAAAATAGCAAACATCAAATTTGCATTGCTAAAAATAGTAAATTTTTTCCCGTTCTATCATGGATAAAATAGATTGGCTGTTCAGTAAAACTATTGGACGAGTTCAACATTTATAACTTAAAAAACAAAGAAATTATGTTTGTAAGTAATTATCAGTATGCTAATTCAGCTAATTCTTCTATAAATGAAAATTGCTAACAAATTTTCTTCATTACATTTTTCATCATATTTTGTTCTGTGATTCATTACACGAATATAAAAACATTAAAAA
>Ga0157363_1006250_pt1 | contig 11179 bp, 6 predicted proteins | sample AttsexASBM1_FD_111477 | JGI IMG/M metagenome (GOLD analysis project Ga0157363, IMG submission 111477) | Fungus gardens microbial communities from leaf cutter ant in Ribeirão Preto, State of São Paulo, Brazil - Atta sexdens ASBM1 | ecosystem: Host-associated > Fungi > Mycelium > Unclassified ...
CGTTTGTATGACTCTTCGTCGATAGAATGTCGACGAAAAATCGGCGGAGTACGATTTATGTACGGGCAGAAATTTCGACTCCGGCGATGCGCTGACAGGTAGAATGACTGGGGCGTTTGCCGGATGTGCCGGAAGTACTGTTTTCGGCCGCTCCGATTTTAGCGGCGGCTTAAAATCGCCGATTGCACGCGCACAAGTCCGTCTTCAGGTCTGTTCGCGGGAAATGCACGGCGTATTCGAACTGTAATAATACTGAAAGAAAAACTGGAGCATTGGTCGTTAAATCAATCGACAGAGAAGGCTTTCAGGCGACAATGTGTATCCCTCTTTTTCTCAGTACAGTCTTAACCAAAAGTTCGTCTGCATTTTTTTGCGCAGTTTTTGTACCGCACACTTTTACTGCAGATGTGAAAATAATTATTGTCTATTTTTAAGTAATGTAGATTTTAAGTAATGTAGATTTTTAATTTTTTACGTCTATGGATTTAACTTGTTTTCTATCTTTTTCTCATTCTAAAAATAAGAAAAATTTGAAGAGTAAGCTAAACCAAGATTAAATTAATTTACATTATAATAGAATTGGATTAATAACAAAAAACAATAATAGTCAATTTTATTTTAATTAATATATTTTATTATGATATTTTTTTAGGTTTAATTGTTTTTCACGAAACTACAAAATACTCGTTAAAACATGAATTTTGCAATTTAGTAATTATAATAAATTATATAATAAATAAAATAATTTTCCTGTAAAAATATTTCATGCATGAATATATATAAATATGTATAAACATACATAAATATTCATAAACATGTATAATATCATATTTGTATAATATCATATTTGAAATATGTCCATATCATGTTTATATATCCCTTTTTCTTTTATAAAATTACTTTTTAGTGTAATAAAAAAAATCAAGTTTGAAGAAATGTAAAAAAATTACTTATGTATAATTATTATATAAAAATATATATAATTGTGTATAAGCAATTTTTTATATTTTTCAAAATTTGTTTTCTTCTAAAATAAACAATGCGAAAAGTATCCTTTTAATTATTTTTTATTTTTTCCATATTACTATTATTATTTCTATTACACTAAAAAATAATTTTACAAAAGAAAGAGAGATGTATAAACATGCACAGATATGATTATACATGAATATTTATGTATGTTAATTTTATACAATTATATTTATATATGTATACAATATTATTTTTATATATTTATACATATTTGTACATACTCACAAAAAAGTTGTTTACCAGATTATTTTGACGCTTTAATAATTATAAAAAATGAAATTTCATTCAAGATGCAAATTAATACGCACATAAAATTATAGCGATCGATCCTGTTAAAAAGTCGAATATGTTGCAATTTTCTGGGGAAAAAGTTTTATATATATATATATATATTTTTTTTTTATAATTATATAAGTGTATATAAAATATGTCAATTTTTTAATCTAATTATATATAATTTTATATAATTTCATATGAAACATTTTTTCCCAGATTAGTTATAAAATAAATCTGAGATTATCACTTCTTATATTTATATGGACATATTCTGCATATTTCTTGCAAATTAGTATTCTGTTATAAAATCTGTTTTTTATTTATTTCTTACGAAACTATATTCAATTTGAATGATCATAGAAATACACCAATCAAATGTTTAATGTAAAAGGTGCGATGTTGTTGTGTTCATCATACTAGGCACGTGATTGGTCCGCTCTTTTATGCATCTGCATTAATAATTCATTAAAATACGAATTTACTTATCATTCGCTGTTATTCGTTCTTATATAATGTATACAGCCATCTAAAGGTTCCAACTATTCATGGACCTAATTTAACCTTATTGGCGCGAAGACTGTTAAGAGTGTTAAGAGGAGCAGAGCAAAAGAACCAAGGACTTGATGATAATAATTCAGCTTATCGTTATCAGCTTGTTTTCGCAAGTTCATCACAGTTTATCATAATTTGGCTCAATTTATATTTTTCCATATAATAAGAAAGTGCCAATATCACTCGGACTAGTCAACAAAATGAACACTAACCTTCTGTTTGTTGAATCAGTGGAAGTACTGCGGAATAGTTTGTCACACTACCACACCTTGTTAGAAGCGATTTTGGTGGTTTGGATAGTGTGGTTTATTTCTAAGAAACGAAGTAACCAGAATTCAGTACCTTCAAAAGAATTGGTGGAGAACAAATTAGCAGAATGGCGACCGGAATCTCTTGTACCGGAATCACCGAAAAATCATCCTTCATTAAGTCCAAAATATGTCACTTCCAAAGTCGGAAAGCGAGTGATAGTCGATGGAAAAAATTGCCTTAATTTGGGTACACATAACTACTTAGGTTTAAGCGACAAAGCAGAGCTGATAGAAAGTGCTGCAGCGGCTATAAAGAAATACGGCGTTGGATCTTGTGGACCACGAGGCTTCTACGGAACCGTCGATGTACATCTTGAATTAGAAGAACGTTTAGCTAAATTCATGGGCATGGAAGAAGCAATAATATACTCGTATGGATTCGCCACTGTGTCGAGTGCAATTCCAGCTTATTGTAAACGTAAAGATTTAATATTTGTGGACGAGCGAGTGAATTTTGCCATACAAAAAGGATTGGACGCATCTCGAGGAAATATTCAATATTTCAAACACAATGATGCTCAAGATCTACATAATCTCTTAATGAAACAAGAGAAAATAGATAAAAGACATCTTAAAAAGAGTGCGAAAGTCAAACGTTTTCTGATTATAGAGGGTATTTATATGAATACAGGAAACATCTGTCCTCTCCCAGAATTATTGGCTCTGTGTAAGAAGTACAAATTGAGAATCTTTATCGACGAGTCAATATCATTTGGTACCATCGGATTACATGGAAGAGGTGTCACTGAATACTTTAACATTCCTACAAGTGAAATCGATATGATAATGGGTGAGGAGCAATTATTAAAGCCAAATATTTCTTGTTAATATATAAATTTATGTATAATAGTATGTATTTATATATATTATTGTATATATTTTTTAGGATCTTTAGAATGGGCTATAGGAACTATTGGTGGCTTTTGCGTAGGAGCCTCCTTTATTATCGATCATCAACGTTTATCTGGTCTTGGCTATTGTTTCTCAGCGTCTCAACCACCTCTCTTGGCATCCGCTGCTATCACTTCTTTAGATATAATTGAAAATAACTTAGAAATATTCCAGTCTTTGAGAAATAATGCCTTATCGATACACAATGGTCTCAAAAAAATCCTAATGTTAGAGTGCTCTAGTTTTGCAGAATCACCTTTGAAGTATATATATTTAAAGGAGCAGAAAGATCGTGTCATAGAGGAGAAATTACTATCTGCAATTTCAAATAAATGTATAAAAAATAACTTGGCGATTATAGTGCCAGTCTATCTGGAAACTGAAATAATTTTACCCAGACCTAATCTTAGACTTTGTATATCTGCTAGTCTGGATAACAATGATATCAAGTTCGCACTAAACACTTTAAAGAAGTGTACAGAAGAAGTTTTGTTGTCATTTTGTGAATGAAATAAATGAAACTTGAAAGAGTTATATTTTAAGATGTATTCAGCTTGTATATTAGAAATGCATCTATTTATACATATCATATTCTGTGTATTAACACAGATATATTGATTCGTCCATATAGCTTTTTTGTATGATGAAAATATAGTTATTAAAATAAAATAGAACTTTGAAAACATTACTACACACTTTTTTAATATTTCATAGAAAAATGACATCAAAATTTTATAAACTTGTTAAAGAATATTAATCCTTTTAGAGATTGTTATTGTTCACAATTGTGAAAAAATCTAAGCGTGCATGATACAATAAAAATTAAAATTTATAAATAAATCAGTGTTAATAAATAAATATTTGAATATTGTAAAATAAATTTTTCTAATTGACAATCAAATTGTTTAGTTAGAAAAATTCGCTGAATACAACTTATATGAAGGAGCAGACTTTTAAAATGTTTTATCCCAAAATTTTATTCTTTTAGTTAGAGATAGCATGTTTAGTGTTGAAAGACTCGTATAAGTTACTCTGAGATATTAATTTTTTCATCTTTCATTTATATGCTAAAAAAACCTAGATATTTAAATGCATTTATGCTCTTTAATTAGAGACAAATAAAATGCACTTATTTAACATTTTTAGTAATTGTTTAACAATTTGTTTAACATTTCATATGCTATTAATTATTATTTTTTTTAAAGCATAATTTTCTTTCTCATTTTCTGAAAATTATAAATTTTAAAAATCTGCTCTTCATATAATTATATAAAATTATATAAAAATTATATTAAAAAAGCCTGTTATAATACAACGACATCTTGTAATACTTGCAAACTGCTTTATTATTATAATAGATACAGATACGCCCTTATTAATTGTCTCTCGTTTCAGGTTCTTCATCATATGCCGCCATGACCTTTTCCATAATTTCCCATAACTTATCCCTCGCTAAATCTTTGCAGAAAACCTGTAACAAAATAATTTACATATAAACCTATTAATATAAACTGATGTAAAGACATATAATATATATTCACATTGAACCATGGCTGTTGATCGCATTCATCCATCAAAGGTACAACCACGCCATAAATTTGCAATGATAAATTAATACAAGCTATTGCTATTAAATTCGGTGGATAATCAAGAATAGCTGGGGAATGATGAAAATCTTGCAGCAGTGCCATGCTCGTTTTGGCAACGGGATACTTGGACCATTCCTCTTCGCCAAACCAAGCTTGCAAAGATCGTAGATAATGAAGCATGTACTGCAATAAAATATAATGTAGTTATTAATATGTTGACACACATGCACATTAACATTATTAGTTAATAATAATATTTGTGATACCTTATGTGGATGTACAGGTGTAACTTGAAACTTGAGCATCCTCATGATTAAAAGTTCAGCTTGAACAATCGCATCTCTCATACTCCAATACTGATCTCCAAGATCAAGCGGCTGAGATCCTCTATGAAGTGTATTATAGGATACATTCATTACGTCTCGTATTTTTAGCGTATCATCCTTTACTTTGCCAGCCAGATAAAGACAAGTTGCAGCTAAAAGCTAAAAAAAGATAAAATTTGTCAAATTTATTCAAAACTTATCTAGAATCTCAAAATAATTATAACTTTTTACATAATTATCATATCCCTGTGGTGTCGCTTCTTTAATAAATCTATGATATAACGTAGCAGCAGTAGCTATTGTCAGTGGGTGAGCTTCCAATTTCAAACCTACAATCAAAATATTTTATAAAAAATCATATTTTATAGACAACTTTCTAATGATAAATTATTATAACAATTATATAATTATAGCAACATACCGCATTCGAAAATAAATCGTGAAACTGTAAAGCTGTCATTAGACTTGGTATAATCGATTGTAATGCTTTTTTGTAATGTATTCCTTTTTTCACGTTGCATTGCAAGAACGTCGATCACATCTTTCATCTTCGAGCTAAAAAAGTGCGAAAAAATGCATTAAGAACCGATTGTTCTATCCTCGGATAAACTATGTGGTAATCTACCTACTGAATAAACAAAAGAGTAAAAGCATAAGAGAGTAAGAGTGTAAGACAGTGAAGTTAACCGAAAGGTGGAATAACCTAGTCTAAATATATAAAAGAAAAAAAGAAATAAACATGGCTCGATATATAACAAACTTCAAGAATAACATGAATGCCAGAATTATGTCAGAACAGCGTTGAAAAAATATTGAAAAGCGTTTGATCTGTCAAGAGTAAACTGCGTATAACCTTATCTCAGTGTCATCCAATGTGAACTCATTGTACCTGAGAGTTTCGGTGCCGGTTGGCTCTGAGGGATTCATCGCGGATATACTTGTCTTCGCAGAAAAGGTCTCGTTTAAAAATTGTGTAAGCGCGCTAGTGAAAAAACTTCAGTTTCCAACTCATTCAGGTACAAGAGATCCAAACCCGAAAGAAACCTGAGAGCGGCCATACCGCCATACCGACTTTTATGACACGCAAAAGCAGCAAAAATCTATCCGTATATTAGCGGCATCAACGTCATTTTCTAAAATGATATGAACTACGTATCACATTATTGACACTGTTGATAAAGTCGTATCGGAAATTGGATTTTAAAAAGAAAATGTTATATTTTATGATACAATTGAAGAAAATTTGCAAAAAAATTTTATTCTCTCCGTACACTTCAAAATTGAAATTTATTTTTCAATTTTTAAGGTTTATTTTAAAATAATGCCATCTGTAGAGTAAATCATTCCAGAGGAATAGTTCCACAGGAACATAAGATTTCAAATCTGAATAGATGCGAGATTGGACAGAAGCAATCTTCCTTTTGTCCAATCTTCTCCGCGAGCGAGAAGATTAGACAAAAAGAAGATTGGACAGATGAAAGATGGCCAAGGGGTTAATTGTGGATTTTAAAGGTCACTAAGTATTGACCAATTATGAATCTAGTGAATTTGCTCATTTTTATAATTTTCATGTCATTTGAAAATACACAATCGACCCTCAGGACATTGATGAGACCATTAAAGACTTTCGGCACTTATGGAAATTCGCGTGCCTATTAAAATTTAAGTGATTAATTTCCCATTTCCAACTTTCTAAAAATTAGAAAAAGACAAAGAGTAAGTTGAATCGAGATTAAAGTTAATCTACATTGGTAGAAATGGGCATAAGATTAATAAACTAGTAATACGATATTAATTTCATGCTTTATTAATTTTGTAGACATATACATATGTTTAAAACTTAATAATACTCGATTTTTATTTAAAATTGATTTTAATGATATCATCTGAGTTTGATTATTAATAGCGATAATAACTGCAGAGGAAAAATTGTAATTTTTCGGCAATATATAAGATATCATTATATCATTAAAAGTATAAGCTTAAAACATTAGTTGCAAGCTGATCGCAAGTTTGTTGCGACAGTCAATCTGAAGTTGTATTTTAAAATCAACTTCATATTGTAAATGTAGAACCGACTTATGATGTATCCTTATTTAACACAGGCTTAGTTTCCACCGAGGATTTAAATCAGATCAGAATGTAAGAACTAACCAATTACAATCGAGTTCCCCTGTTACAGTCGAACGACAGGGGAATGTTCGACTGTAGTTGGTTGGCTCTTATTCGGGATTCTGATCTGGGGTATAGTCAACGCGATGTTGTAAACGCTTTGAAGCGTTTTTTAATTGATCAGTTTGTAAAATTCTTTCTTCTAATTGGATAGAACGACGTTTGTGTCGCCTTGTGTCATCAAATGGAAAGCACCCGATATAAAGCGTTGATTTCAAATGCAAGTTTCAGATTGACTGTCAACAAACTTGCGATCAGCTTGCAATTAATGTAGAACCGCTTTATGCGTGCAAGCCAATCTGAAGCTTGCATTTTGAAATCAATACTTCATATTGACTGCCACATTGAACTTGCGATCGACTTGCAACTTTGCAATTAATGTAGAATCGGCTTAATGGATCGCAGCCTATATCGCATCACAATTACTTACAGCGCCACCTTAACGGCGACCTGATTGGGACCATAAATATTCGCCCCCACCATGTGACTTGGGCACAGTATATACTTGGGTCTCCTTTTAGACAATCTGAACTTCATACGTTGTCTGTTCACAAGCACATTGCGTGAATCCAGTTGACATCCATCTCGCCATCGTTCATCTCGTAGGTTATGTCGCATTGATAGCGCGTATTAAAATCGCGATTGCGTTAAAATCTGAAAATCACGCGCGAATCTGTTGCAATCTATGACTCCGCGAGCGAGAAATTAAACAAGTCGTAGAATCGGACGGCATTCTGTCCTCCATTAAAAAGATCGGGTGAACACCCTCGAGAATCTTCGCTTATTGCGTTGCTTTTCGCTAACATTGAAATTCCGGAGATTCTCGCCTTTGCTTTCTTCGCGGTGGACGTGACATAAGGAGAAGAGAAAGAAAGAAGGAAAGAGACACAGAGAAAAAAAAGCCGCGTCCAAATCGACGCCCGGAAACAGAATAAATACGACGTGGAGGAAAAGAAGTAAATAACTACGAGATGTCGGCATCTCCTATTGCCAGACAGGCCACCCAGAGCCAGAGCATACCATCTAAGAGGATCGTCATTCATGATCCCAACCAGCTACCAGTCGACTACTCGTCCACCCCCGGAGGCACGCTCTACTCCACGACGCCGGGAGGTCAGTGTATTCATCTTTTCCAACTCTCTTCCATTTTTACGTTTTCCTTAACTCGTCTGCACCTCCGAGACATCTAAGCTACAATCTACATCCCCAAGTTGTTAACAGCTCCCTGTAAAACTTACGGAAAATACACATTTAGATTGATATTCGTAATCTATTCTTGAACTAATAGAATACAGATTTCAATTAGGATTAATTAGCGACTGGCCTATTGATTGAATTTTAGGATTTTAGAGTTAAGACCGAAACATAAACCAAGCTTGCATAAAGTCTTGAGATTGCAAGCTAAGAGAACTGTATTAGTATTTTAAGACAGTCTCATGATGGTCTTAAAATAAGAATAGATTATGAATACTTCCCTTGCAATTGTTAAGGACACACATTTAGCTCAATTAATAATGGCGATTGACAGATAAATATCAGACGAAATAAAAAAAAATTCTTTTATAGAACTATTATCCATTTCCGGAATTCGTCGAAACAAAAGAAAGAAAGTCCGAATTTTATCACGAGGATCTTGCGATCTCCTCGGTATTGTAGCGAAATCATTTACCATCTCACTAAACAACATATGCGCACACGTGCAAGGCGCCCTCAAGGCCATTGATATTTACGCATAACGCGATCGTATCTTTCTCTTTCTCCTCGCGCACACGTATGTACATACGTATACGCATAAATGCGTTCCGATAACAAACTGTTACGTAATACCCGGTTCGGCGCGGGTCTGCTTCGTCGTCCGTTTGCATGGAAAATATTCAACGTTTTTGTGCCGCATACGCGAAACTATATCCTATTGAAGTAGCCGGTTAATTATCAGCTCGGGATAATGCGCAACCTTGACGTTAATCCATAGCCGACATGCAGAGCGACGGCCGGCAGATAATTTTTAGTCAAGAACTTCTGGATACTTTAGTGACACAATTTGACAAAAGTGTCGTTATATCTTTGTTATTCACTGAATGTTGAGAAAGATAAATGAAGCTTGTGTATCGATTTGTATTACTAAATGAAAAGCGTCCTCTATTGACCTTCGAATCCCTTCTTTATTAAATAATTAATATATCATGTTAATATATTATATAATTTTATTATATGTTATATAATGTATTACTTATTAATGTGTACGTTATAATTTATGTCATAATATATTGTACATTGATATATTAATTTATTAATATATTTCATTTAAATACCTTATGAATGAATAATTTATTTACTTGAGCTTATTTTCAAGAAAGGACTTGATTTAAAAATGCTTCTATACATTCACACCTTATAAATTAAAGGCTAACCAGAACTTTTGATTAGCATATCTACATTGGTTTATGCACCTACTTTCCAGATTATATATATATGTATATATATATATAATTATTTATCTACGGCAACCTTTACGACTTGTATCATATCAACATTATTTACAAAGTTTAACATTATTTACAATTATTATCACATTGTTACTTTATTACAAAATTCACATACATAATGTAAATATTTTGTAATTATATTGGTAAGTTCCCATAAATTATAATTACATATGTTATGAGAGAAGATAATAGTATGTTAATTACTTATATGTAAAAAATCATAGAATTTAATTTTTTCTTTTTTTTTTAATGTTTTCTTCAAATCCACGTTAATTTTTTTTAGCTATCAAATAATCTGAATTTTTATTTCTGAAAGGAAAAGAGACAAAAGAATAAAATTAAATTTGAACAAAACTAAAAAATAGAAAGATTTTTTCTCTTAAGGAGAAAGTGATTTATTAAAGTAATAGAGATAAAACGAACATGATTCAAATGACGAAGTCACAGATCCCCATGCTACTTCTTGAAGGGTTAAATTTATTAAGGTTGAAGTTCAGATTGTCGGACTCGACATTGAACGAGTAATATTCAATGTTGGTTCTACTTATTGCGTTTTTAGTGAACGATAGAAGGATAACTTATCGCGTTAATGTTTATTTCTTTATATGCGCATCACTTTGCTTGCAAGCAAAGAGAAGGCGAGCCACGAAGTAAATATGTCCGTTACAAAAAAATGCGAATTGAAATTATATTGAGTGTCATTTCTTTCGGTTTGCGGTTTACTTCGCTAATTTCGGGTTTTTTTCCACATACATGTTAGCTTCCAGAGCGATGAGTAATACCACTTATAGTTATTAATCATATTGACAACTGCAGTTCACTTATCAGATAATGTTTCAAGTGGTCTTTAACAAAACTTTGTTCTTGATGTTCAAAGCATCTAACAACAAAAATTTAAAAAAAAATTGTACAAAAGATTGCACCATTATTAAATTTTGAATACGGTTGAATGAGTTATTATTTTGGTTTGAATGATTTATTATTTGATTTAGAAAATTGTCAAACGAGTGGAATGACTTTTAAAAATGATATTATTATTGGATTTTATCCCTTATTATATCCCTACTGATAATTCCACTCTATTTATCTTACTCTCAACAAAGAGTTTGATTGTTGATATAACAATCAATATAACAATATTATTCTTTTTCTTAAGTCGAAATCTTTTTTTTATTACGAAATCATAATCTAATCTATCCGCAGATGTTTATATGTTAATATTTTTATTTGTAATGATAATTCTCACTGAGATTGAATCTGTTCGATTTATATGTATCTAATTAGAGCAATCGACATATTCCGAATAAAATAACATTTTGTAGATTTACAATACAATAAATACTATAAATGTACAACATGTGAAAGTATTGATAAAATGATCACAATTCTATTTTTTAGATTTTTCAAAAAAATCTCAGTTTGAATTATTAGGTGTACAAAAAAGTTCTGAGCTTTAGATTTGATACAACCGAAATAACAATTAAAATTTTATATATCTTCCCGCCTTTTTGTGGTTTTAAAGCGTTAACATTTGGCCTTCTAAA
>Ga0157363_1006251_pt1 | contig 11175 bp, 10 predicted proteins | sample AttsexASBM1_FD_111477 | JGI IMG/M metagenome (GOLD analysis project Ga0157363, IMG submission 111477) | Fungus gardens microbial communities from leaf cutter ant in Ribeirão Preto, State of São Paulo, Brazil - Atta sexdens ASBM1 | ecosystem: Host-associated > Fungi > Mycelium > Unclassified ...
ATGGCAGAGATTGTTCTGGCCCTGCTAGACGAAAAGATGACGACAGCAGCAGAAAAGGTAAAGATTCTGCTGAAAAACGGGTATCGCTCACAGTTGCTTGAACTCCTGCGTCCGGTTTTCATGATGATCCTGCTACTGGGGGAAGACTATCAGGAAGTAATCTCGATAGGACGGTTGATGTCCGGTCTTTATCCGTCCTGCCCAAGTTCGCTGCTTTATTATCTCATTGCCCTGGTTGAAGTGGGTGACTGCACCGAAGAGATGCATCAGGTCTGTCGCCACCTTCTTCGTCTGGTGCCAGATCTGACCATTTCCAAAGCTGTCAGCCGCTTTCCTTACGCGGGAAAAACACGACTGACGAGGCTGGCTGAAGCGTTGGGCGAGGCTGGCTTGACCGAAGGATAAGAACATCTTCCTTCAGGTGCTTGGCCTCTTGCCGCCGGCACGATATGAACACTTAAACAGAAGTTGCCGGCTGCAGGCCTCGCCAGTCTGCATCCTTGCTTGTGACCGGCCCTGGCGCGGCCCGCAGGACCACACATGATGTCTCGCATCCAGTTGACCGTTCTTCGCCCCCCTCACCGACCGACAACCCGGCTTGCCTTGGGTTTTCTGGCGCTCGGCGCTCTTACCGCCTGTGGCAGCGGACGTGACCCCAGCACCCTGACCGCACCCCGCAATCATCTTCTTGGGGTGGATCGCGGTGCCGAAGGTGGCGCTGATGAGCTTCGCGGCGGGGTGAACGCATATCTGTGGCGTGGAGCGATCGACACCCTGTCCTTCATGCCGCTGGCCTCTGCCGATGCCGTGGGCGGTGTCATTCTGACGGACTGGTATCAGCCATCCACCAGCCAGAACGAGCGGTTCAAGATCGCGGCCTATGTGCTGGACCGTCGCCTGCGTTCGGACGCCCTGCGGGTCTCTGTGTTCCGGCAAGTTCTGCAGGACGGACAGTGGGAAGACACTCCCGTTTCCGCCACCACCACTTCCGATATCACCACCCGTATCCTGACACGCGCACGTCAGCTGCGTGCTGAAAATGGCGAGCGGGACAACTGAGTCAGACATGAGCGATACCACAGCCCCCGCATTCGATTTCCAGAACCGCGAACCGTTCTGGCAGAACGAATGGAAACGGCGGAATACCTTTGCGGTTCCGGATGTTCCCCCGGCCGATCGTCCGAAATACTATGTGCTGGAAATGTTCCCGTACCCGTCGGGGCAGCTTCATGTCGGACATGTCCGAAACTACACGCTCGGGGATGTGGTCGCGCGCTACAAGCGGGCCCGTGGTTTCGCAGTCATGCACCCCATGGGGTGGGACGCGTTCGGTCTGCCGGCAGAAAATGCCGCCCGTGAACGCAATGTCCATCCTGGCAAATGGACTATGGACAACATTGCTACCATGCGGGGCACGCTGCAGCGCCTGGGTTTCTCGCTGGACTGGGACCGCGAGATCGCAACCTGCCTGCCAGAATATTACGGCAAGCAGCAGAAGCTGTTCACCGACATGCTGGCCGCCGGTCTCGTCGAGCGGCGGGATTCTCTGGTCAACTGGGATCCTGTCGACGAGACGGTTCTTGCGAACGAGCAGGTCGTGGACGGGCGCGGCTGGCGTTCGGGAGCGCTGATCGAGAAGAAGAAGCTCTCCCAGTGGTTCCTGAAAATCACGAAGTTCGCTCAGCCCCTGCTTGATGATCTGAAGACACTTGATCGTTGGCCCGAACGCGTCCGGACGATGCAGGAACGCTGGATCGGCCGTTCGGAAGGTGCACGGGTCCGCTTTGCACTACATCAACCGCCCGCAGGCTACGACGAGGATCTCGATAGCGTCGAAGTTTTCACGACGCGTCCCGATACCCTGTTCGGCCTGAGCTTCATCGGGATTTCAGCGGAACATCCGCTGGCCCGCAAGATTGCGGAAAGCAACCCGGAGGCTGCTGATTTCATTGAGGAATGTCGCCGTCTCGGAACATCCGAGGAAGTGATCGAAGCTGCCGAAAAGCGCGGATTCGACACGGGTCTGCGGGTGGCCAATCCGCTTGATCCCGAAAAGACGGCGCCTGTCTGGATCGCCAATTTCGTGCTGATGGATTACGGCACAGGCGCCGTTTTTGGCTGCCCGTGCGGCGATCAACGCGACCTCGACTTTGCCCGCAAGTACGACCTGCCGGTTCCGCAGGTTCTGCTGCCCCCAGGCCAGGATGCCGAGACTTTTGTCTTGGGCAAAAAAGCAGTTTCAGGGGATGCGACCCTGTTCAATTCGGGTTTCCTGGATGGGCTGGATCCTGCTGCTGCGCGAACGAAAGTCATTGAGCGTCTTGAGGGTCTGGGGGCTGGCAAGGGCGTCGTGAACTGGCGTCTGCGCGACTGGGGCATTTCCCGGCAGCGCTACTGGGGCTGCCCTATTCCCATCATCCATTGCGACGCCTGCGGCCCTGTTCCGGTGCCTGATGAGCAGCTTCCCGTCATCCTACCGGAAGACGTAACATTCGATCGCCCCGGTAATCCGCTCGATCACCATCCGACCTGGAAACACGTCAACTGCCCGCATTGCGGCAAGCCTGCGGTTCGTGAGACCGATACGTTCGACACGTTCGTTGACAGTTCCTGGTATTTCGCCCGTTTCACCAGTCCACACGCCGAGACCCCGACGGTTCCGGCGGCTGCCAATGGCTGGCTGCCGGTGGACCAGTATATCGGCGGCATCGAGCACGCGATCCTGCATCTGCTCTATGCGCGTTTCTTCACCCGGGCGATGCACGAAACCGGACATCTGGATGTCGACGAGCCGTTTGCCGGCCTCTTCACCCAGGGTATGGTGACGCACGAGAGCTACCGCGACGACAGCGGCTGGCTGTACCCCGAAGAGGTCGAGCGGCAGGGTGATCAAGTCGTACGCCGTGAGACGGGAACGCCGGTTCAGGTCGGCCGCTCGGAAAAGATGTCCAAGTCCAAGCGCAACACGGTGTCTCCGGTCGACATCATCGAGCGTTATGGCGCGGATACGGCCCGTTGGTTCGTTCTCTCCGACAGCCCGCCCGAGCGGGACATGGGATGGACAGCCGCAGGCGTTACCGCGGCTGCCCGCTTTGGCCAGAGACTGCATCGGCTCGTGGCCTCCGTAGCTGCACGGGATACAGCCGACAGTGCGCATGGTGCGGCGGGGGATGACCTGCGTCGCGTCACGCACCGAACCATTGCCGCCGTCGGTGAGGCCCTCGAGGCCTTCACACCGAATGTCGCCGTGGCCCGTCTGCACGAGTTGACCTCGGCTTTGGCAGAGGCTGAACGCATCGAAGGCGCCGGCATTGCCGCTGCGCGCCGTGAGGCGGCCCGCGTGCTGTGTCTGCTGACTGCTCCGATGATGCCCCATCTTGCTGAAGACATGATGGCGGTTCTGGAACCGGGCAGTGCGCTGGTTGTGGAACGTCCCTGGCCGGAAGCCGAAGAAGAGTGGCTGGCCGTGCAGAGTGTGACGATCGGTGTGCAGATTCTTGGCAAACTGCGCGGAACCATTGAGGTTCCGCCCAATGCGCCGAGGGAAGAGGTGCTGGCCGCAGCGAAAAGCGAGCCGAACGTGGCCCGTCTGCTTGAAGGAAAACGGCTGGTGAAGGAAATCCATGTTCCGAACCGGATCGTCAATTTCGTGGTGGCAGGCTGATGTCTGACCGGCGCGGCGCCTTTCTGCTCACGGCTTTCCTTCTGCTGGGGGGGTGTGGTTTTTCCCCCCTCTATGGAAAGCTGACCCCGAAAACCGACATGTCGGAAGAGTTGGCACAGATTTATGTGGATAACATTCCGGGGCGTTATGGCCAGGAACTTCGTCTGGCTCTGCAGAAAAACCTGGCTGGCGCCGGGCCGGAAGATCCTCATAAATACATGCTGAAAGTTTCTTCCGGCATGAATGAAGAAGCGGTCGACATCCATCAGGACAATACGTCCGGCCGCACCCGGAGCACGGGATCGGCGCACTGGATGCTCATCACGGTCGAACAGAATCCGCGTCTTCTGGCGCAGGGGGATGCAACGACGCTGGATGGTTTCAACACCACATTCGAGCAGTATTTCGCCCAGACGCTGAATGATGAAACGCTTCAGGCGCGCGTCTCGGACACGCTGGCGCAAACCATGACACAGCAGATCGCGATCTGGTTCCGCAATCACAACATGCCCGAGAAAGCCGCGCCTGATGAACTGCCGCGCTATCTGAACACGGACCGCATGCCGGATGACAACGGCAATGCCGCAACTGACCGGACGGGTGTCGATGGCTTCCCGGCTTCCGCAACAGGCCGTCTGTCCAGAAGCACGACCAGCACATCTGCGCAGTAAAGTGGTGAAGATCGACGCACGAAGCATCAGTCGGACACTGTCTGATGCCGGGTCCTGGCGGGCCATCGTGCTTCATGGCGAAGATACGGGCCTTATTCGTGAGCGTGCCGCGCGGGCAGTCAAACTGGTTGCCGGGACGACCGATGATCCGTTCCAGGTGGCACAACTGGATCGGGAAACGCAGGACCGGCTCGAAGAAGAGGCCACCGCGCTGTCCCTGATCGGCGGGCGACGGGTGGTCTGGGTGCGTGAGGGACAGGACAGTCTGGCCCCCCTGTTCAAACGGACGCTTGAAACCGACACGGAAACCCTGATCGTTATCGAGGCTCCGGGAATTACGGCACGCTCGAAACTACGTACGCTGGCCGAAGCCCACAAGCAGGTCGCGTCCATCGCCTGTTATCCCGAAGAAGGACGCGTCCTTTCCCAAACCGTGACGGATACTCTCGGCCAGGCCGGTGTGACGATCGACCGCGATGCCCTGACCTGGCTGATGGGCGTGCTTGGCTCCGACCGTAGTGGCGTACGCGGCGAAATCGAAAAGCTTGTTCTATATGCGGGCGAAAATGGCCGCCTCGATCTGCAGGCCGTTCAGGACTGTGTTGGCGATGCGGGCGGTAATTCCTTGGAAGATGCCGCTTTTGCCGCACTGTGCGGAAACCGCCTGATGGCCGATCAGGCGCTTGAATGGGCTCTGGCCGATGGTGCCAACCCCGTAGCCGTGGCACGGACCGTTCTGGGCGTCCTGGTACGGCTCCAGAAGGTCGCCCAGGGCGTGCAGGATGGTCAGGGGCGGGCAGAATCCATAAAGACTCTCCGGCCGCCTGTATTCTTCAAGCGGACAGCGGCTTTCAATCAGGCGCTTGACCGCTGGCCTCTTGCGGCCCTGAATACCGCGGCCCGGGAAACGCAAGCGTTTGAGCTGGCCTGCAAGCAAAGCGCGTCCCCAGACATGGCGCTGTGCAGACGACACATCGCCTCTCTCTGCACCGTCAGAAAAGCCTGAACGGTTCCAGTCAACGGGGATAAAAGCAATTTACCTCTGTTTCCGATCCTGCAAGCCAAATATAACAATGCCCCGCTATATGGCGTTCGTCTTTCGTGCGTAAGGTTTCAGGCCCATGTCTCTTTCCTCCCAACCTCATACATTTCACCTGAATCCGGAGGACTATGGCCATCTGGTGGAACAGGCCACTATCGCACCCGAACAATACTGGGAACGCGAAAGCACACGGCTAACTTGGAATACAACACCCCATCAGCCTTATTGCACTAAACGCGGCTGGTTTCCGGATGGGGTGCTCAATGCGAGCGTCAACTGCCTGGACCGGCATCTTGAGACACGCGGCGATCAGAATGCCCTGGTCTGGCAAGCTGAAGAGAGCGATCGTGTTGTGGCCTTCACCTACCGGACACTCCACGATCGCGTCTGTCGCATGGCGAATGTTCTGCGTGAACAGGGCGTGCAGACCGGGGACCGGGTTGCCATTCACCTGCCGTCCGTTCCGGAGGGCCTGATTGCCATGCTCGCCTGCGCGCGGATCGGAGCCATCCACGTGGTTCTTTTCGGCGGATTTTCTCCGGAAGCGATTGCCGACCGGCTGGCTGACAGTAGCGCAGTGCTGGTCATTACCGCCAATATGGGACGCCGCGGCCCCAAACTGATCCCGTTCAAGACAACGTTGGACGTCGCTCTAAACCTCCGTCCGGAAGCTCTCGCTGTCAGGCATGTCCTGATTGTGAGCGTGACGCAGGACGAGGTTGATCTGACGGAGGGACGGGACCTGTGGCTGACACCCCTTCTGAATGAGGCATCCGCCGACTGCGCTGCGCAGGACATGCCGGCCTCAGCCCCACTGTTCCTGCTGTACACATCGGGCAGCACCGGCAAGCCCAAGGGGGTCGTGCATGGCACGGGCGGCTATCTAGTCTGGGCATCCTACACCCATGCACTGGTTTTCGATCACCAGGAAGGCGATATTTTCTGGTGCACCGCCGATATCGGCTGGATCACCGGGCATACCTATGGCGTTTACGGCCCCCTGCTGAATGGTGGGACGATTCTGCTGTTCGAGGGCATGCCGTCCTATCCCGGCCCCGGCCGCTGGTGGAGCGTCATACAGGACCATAAGGTCACGACATTCTATACCTCCCCTACCGCGATCCGGGCCCTCATGCGCGAAGGCGATGAGGTTGTGCAGCGTCATGATCTCTCCTCCCTGCGGGTTCTGGGGACTGTCGGCGAGCCTATCAGCCAGGAGGCCTGGTCCTGGTTCAACGACCATGTCGGTGGCGGGCGCTGCGCTTTCGTTGATACATGGTGGCAGACGGAAAGCGGCGGGATCATAATTTCGCCCGTTCCCGGCGCCGTCCGGGAGAAGCCTGCTTCTGCCACGCTCCCCCTGCCCGGTGTCCATCCGGTTCTTCTGGACGAACGCGGCGCTCCTAAAGAAGGCGCAACGGAAGGTGTACTCTGCCTCAAAGGGTCCTGGCCCGGCCGGGCCCTCACGATCTGGAATGATGCCGCCCTTTTCGAGCGCACCTATCTTCAGCCCTATCCCGGCTACTATTTCACGGGTGACGGGGCGCGACGTGACGAAGACGGGTATTACTGGATTACCGGCCGCGTTGACGACGTGATCAACGTCTCCGGACACCGGATCGGTTCTGCCGAAATCGAAGACGCTCTGGCGACTGAGCCTGCTATCGCGGAAAGTGCAGCAATCGGCGTGCCGCATGACCTCAAGGGGCAGGGAATCGTCGTCTATGTCGTCCCGCGTGATAACGCACCAGAGGATCTTCACGTCCGAGCTGCAAAGACCATTACGTCAAAAGTGGGCCGCTATGCGGTGCCGGAACGCATCCATGTCGTACCGGACCTTCCCAAGACCCGCTCAGGGAAAAGCGTTCGTCGCCTGCTTCGCAAGATTGCCTGCGGAGAGACCGAAGGGTTTGGTGATCTCTCCACCCTCGCTGATCCTGAAATCGTCGCGACGCTGATTACACTGATCCAGGTGCAAAAAAACTGACCTGTCAGCCCTGACAGGGTTCAGACATCGGTCGTGCCACCCGATGTCTGAACCGGGATAAGAGCATCGCTCAGGAACCCGAAGACGACATGCATGAAATAGACGGAAAAAGCCGCAACCAGCAGCACGGCAAACAACCGCCCAAAAATCCTGAACGACGCCACAATCAACGCTCCCAGAAGCAGGAAAAGCAACACCGTCTGTGAATTTCCCTGTATCCCGAGGCTGGCCAAAACGCTGCGGGCCATGACCTCGATGATCGCCACACCGGCCACAACCACGCCCAGCAGTCCGAGGATCAGACCCCACAACGTATCGAGTATGGATTGCATCACGTGGTCTGACACCAATTAAAAGAGCACAAGATCGCTCCACAAAGCCATTCTCCGCAGCTCCGGTCAACTGTCATCTGGCATGGGGATAGACGAATGTAGGAGCGGCCGTTACGAAAGGTGATCCTTTCCTGACCGGATTTTCTGACATGGATCATAAATGACGAATTCGCCTGCCCTGCTGCTGACGATCGTGCAGTCCATTCTCCCGATTCTCGTAACGCTGGAATTTGGATATTTCGCGGCATACCGAAAGGATTTCGATGCACAGCAGGCTGGTGTTCTGACACGTCTAGTCATGCTCTACGCTCTGCCGCTAGAACTGCTGGCGTCCATCCTCAGTACGCCCCGCAACCAGGTTCTGGCAGCAGGTCCGGTTGCAGCTCTGATCCTGCTGGCCATGATCGGTGGCTACGGCCTGATCTTCGCCATTCTTCGCGTACTGCTCAAACGCCGTCTGGGCGAGGCAGCACTGATCGCAATGACCATCACGGGGCCATCCGTTCCCTTCATTGGTATTCCTGTGTTGGGACAGATCTTCGGGCCGGCCAGTTCGGTGCCGATTTCAATCGCGTCCTTGGCCATGAATCTGGTTCAGCTTCCCATTACCCTGATCCTGATGGGACATGACCGTGGCACCCGCCATCGGGTCGAGAGTGACGGGGAAAACCGGAACGAACTCCGCGAACTTCTGGGGCACCTGATGCATTCCTGTCGGGAGCCGGTCGTCTGGGTTCCGATGATGGCCCTTGTCTTGGTTAGTGCCGGCGCCTTCCTGCCACAGTTTCTGAAGGGCTCACTTCAACTGCTTGGCCGCACGACAGGTGGCGCGGCACTGTTCGCGTCGGGTGTGGTGCTCTTCACGCGCCAGGTGAAATTCAGCCCTCTGGTCGGCGTGATCGTCAGCGTGCGAAATATCATTATTCCCGGAATCATCTATACGCTGGCCCGTCTGTGGCATCTTCCCCTGCCTGCACTTCAGGAGAGCGTCCTGACGATGGCGATTCCCAGTGCGTCGATCAACGTCATCCTTGCCATGCGCTATCATGTGCTGGAACGTGAAATTGCATCCGTTCTGTTCTTTGGAACGTTAAGTTCAATCTTCACGATGGCATTTTTCATTTGGCTGACAGGCGCATGACCAGTTTTCTTTTTGTGTGTACAGGCAATATCTGCCGCTCACCTCTGGCCGAACTGGCCATGCGCCGCGAGGCCAGCCTTCGCGGAATGACCCTCGATATCGACTCTGCGGCAACTGGACGCTGGAACCTCGGCGAGGCTCCTGACCCGCGTGCCCGTGTTGTCGCGTCCAGACAGGGTCAGGATGCATCACTGCTTCGGGCACGCCTGGTCACCAAAGAAGACTTCGATCGGTTTGATCACATCATTGCGATGGACCGTTCCCATCTCGCCATCCTCAAGCAGATGCGTCCTCACCACTCAAAAGCACGTCTTTCCCTGATGCTGGACCATATTCCCACCCGTACCGGACAGGATGTCATCGACCCCTATTACGGACCGGATGAAGGATTCATCAAAACATGGGAGGACGTCGAGGGCGCCTGCGCTGCCCTTGCGAGAACAGTTCTTGGTCCCCGCCCCTGAAGCTTCTAACTTGAGCGGAACAGAAATGGAGAATTTCATGTCATCCAAACCTGATATTCTAACGATTGATCCCCTCGTGCCGCTCATGAAGGAAAGGCTGGAGAAGTCATTTACACTCCACCCCTATACATCACTGGAAAATCTGAAAAACATTGCTCCTGCCATCCGCGGGATCACCACAGGTGGCGGCTCCGGGGTTCCTTCGGAAATCATGGACGCCCTACCCAATCTTGAAGTCATATCGGTTAACGGTGTGGGTACGGACCGCATCAATCTGGATGAGGTAAGACGCCGCGACATCAGGGTCGCCACAACCCAGAACACCCTGACGGACGATGTTGCCGACATGGCCGTGGCGCTAATGATGGGTGTAATGCGGGGCATCGTGACGAATGATGCCTTCGTGCGTGCTGAAGAATGGCCGTCCACCACGCCTTCCCTCGGACGAAGCCTGACCCGGAAAAAAGTGGGCATCGCAGGATTTGGACATATCGGCCAAGCAATTGCCAAACGCGTCTCGGCATTCGGAATGGAAGTGGCATACTTCAACTCACACTCCCGGCCTGAAAGTACTTATCACTTCGAGCCTGATCTGAAGACGCTGGCAACCTGGTGCGACGTCCTGATCCTGGCAGTCTCAGGCGGTCCACGCTCCGCAAATATGATCGACAGGGACATCCTAGATGCTTTGGGCAAAGACGGTTTCCTGATCAATATCGCCCGCGGAACAGTGGTGGACGAGCCAGAACTGTTGAGCGCCTTGCAGGAAAAACGTATCGCTGGCGCCGGCCTGGACGTTTTCCAGAACGAGCCCAATATCAATCCGGCTTTTCTAAGCCTGCCAAACACCGTTCTGCAGGCCCATCAGGCGTCGTCCACAGTCGAAACCAGAACGGCCATGGCTAATCTGGTTGTGGACAACCTGATCGCCTATTTCACTGACAAAACCCTGCTGACACCCGTAATCTAAGACCTATGCCACGAACTGTTCGGCAATAATCCGCTCTGAAAGACCGTGATCGGGATCGAACAGGATCGTGGCCTTACGGGAGCGATCTTCCCGGACAACTACCTCCGCCACATCACGAATTTCTGTAAAATCCGCTACCGCGGCTGTTGCTCTCTTTTCGGTATCAAGCAGTGTTAATTTCACGACTGCACTCGACGGCAGCAGAGCCCCCCGCCAACGACGAGGCCGAAAAGCGGAAATCGGAGTCAGAGGAAGAATATTAGCGCTCAAAGGTACAATAGGTCCATGAGCCGAAAGGTTGTAAGCTGTTGAACCGGCCGGCGTGGAGACAATTATTCCGTCGCAGATCAGTTCCTCAAGCCTCAAGCGGCCATCTATTTCTATCTGGATACGGGACGTCTGCCGTGTCTGACGGAAAAGAAACACATCATTGAATGCCAGTGCGCTCTTGACTTTCCCACCTACTGTCGTGGCAGTCATATGCAGCGGATGAAGAACCGAAGGCTGAGCATTTTCGAGACGCTGAAAAAGGTCCCCCTCATCAACAGCATTCATCAAGAACCCAACCGTCCCATAATTCATACCGTAAATGGCAATGCTTTTATCCAGAACCTTGTGCAGGGCCTCAAGCATAAAGCCGTCCCCCCCCAAACAGACAACAACATCTGCCTCGTAAAGCCGTACATTTCCGTATTTCTGTGAAAGTCTTACCAGCGCAGCCTGTGCGCTGTCAGTGGAAGAGGCAACAAAATGAATTTTCATAAAAATCGCATCAGCCTGAAATCAGCAGAGATCATTTTTCCCTATTTCCGGCCTCCTTAGCAGATGAACAGCTTAAGAGAGCATTATTTTTTTGAACCAAAAGAGGCTCAAAAATCGAATACCAGACCTGAGAACGCTAACA
>Ga0157363_1006252_pt1 | contig 11174 bp, 2 predicted proteins | sample AttsexASBM1_FD_111477 | JGI IMG/M metagenome (GOLD analysis project Ga0157363, IMG submission 111477) | Fungus gardens microbial communities from leaf cutter ant in Ribeirão Preto, State of São Paulo, Brazil - Atta sexdens ASBM1 | ecosystem: Host-associated > Fungi > Mycelium > Unclassified ...
ATCTTTAGACACGTATTTTGAAATATATATTGCCAAACAGTACACTTTGCTCCCATAGAGTTCTCACGTGCACGTCTAGCAGTTGTATACGGCGATTGATAGAATCGATTTTTTCTTTGTGAATTGTTGAAATTATAATAGTTATAGTTTTAGCTTATATCTTTTAATATTATTTACGAAGTTATTAAAACATTTTACTTCCATTTGTAATAAGTTATTACTGTATTATTATTGTATTATTATGTTATTATTGTATTATTATGTAGTAATATATAATATTATTGTAGTAAGTTTCTATCATTATTGTAGTAAGTTTTCTGTCATTTATTTAGAAAATAAGTAAAGATGTTTTATGTTTCGTTTGTTAAGTTAATTATATTAAGTCTGTTCTCGAATCATAAATAATATTATAAATGATTATTTCGTTTTACATTTTGCAATGTTTGCAAAATTAGAATGGAACGTCTATTAAGCTGACACAGCCACTTCAGCACAATCGAATAAAAGTTGCACAGTGAAATTTAGTGCTTTTTTGTTGTTAATTTGTTGCTCTATTCCCGATTGGCTCCAGTCAATTCCGAAAAACCAATGATTGTGCTAGCATAAGAATAAAGTTAGCACAGCCATTCAAAAAAATTTTTAACAAATTAGTTGCTTACTTCCCGATATTGTTTCTCCATCGCTACCCTTGAAAATCCTAGGGTGTCTAGAGGTGTTTTTCGAAGGTGATTTTTAAGGTTCGAGGATAAAGCAACAAAATCTGATTCGTCGGGAATCGCGAGCAACAAAATCAAAGAACCGTAATCAAGATATTTCGAGATTTAACAATTTATAAGTGATGTGCTGACTCGGGATGCCTAGGGATAGTTTGCTAGACATTAATTACTCGACACACCTTACTTCTAATTGACCTTTATAATTTTTAATTTATTATTTATCATTTTAACTTCATAATTTTTCAAAATGAAATCTAAATAAATTTTTTTTTGACAATCATAAAATCCTAGAAACAAAGATTACAAAAAATCTCTAACAAATAGAAATAAACTAAAAATAAATAAACTAAAAATAGTTAAGAAATAAATTATCTTCGAATTACCACGATAAATTGTTAATCATAATTTGCGAACAACGAATTACGAACTGTGAACAGTTTAACATTAGATTTGCATCAAGAAATACACAATAGATTTCATGGATAATTACTATTCAAGTCTAAATGTGACAACCGATAAGAGACTCTTCTGTGATAATCGATAAGAGACTCTTCTGTGATAACCGATAAGAGACTCGCACACATTCACATTGATAAGCGCTTTAAACAAATTTAACGATAAATAAAAGATTTCACGTGTATACAAAAATTTGAATGCATGTATATAAATATGTGATATGACAAAAGATTCCATTCTAACATCTATTAAGCTGACAGCCACTTCAGCACAATCGAATAAAAGTTGCATAGAAATTTAATGCTTTTTTGTTGCTTTATTCCCGATTTTGTTGCTCCGGTCAATTCCGAAAAAACAATGGCTGTGCTAGCATAAGAATAAAGTTAGTACAGCCACTCAAAAAAAAAAATTAAAAAATAAATGGCATATTCTTTTTGTGCTAATTTGTTACTAATTAGTTCCCGATATTGTTGCTTTATTCCCAACCCTCGAAAATCCTAGTCAGCCCCGAATCAGCACACCTATAAATTGTTAATTCTTGAAATATCGACTGATTACAGTTCTCTGATTTTGTTGCTCACGATTCCCGACGAATCCAATTTTGTTACTTTATCCCCGAACTTTGCAAACTACCCTTAGCCACCCCGAGTTAGCACACCACCTATAAATTGTTAATTCTCAAAATATCTCGATTGATTACGGTTCTCTGATTTTGTTGCTCGCGATTCCTGGCGAATCCGAATTTTGTTACTCCACTCTCAAACCTTGAAAACCACTCCTAAGCAACAATTTATAGGTGGTGTGCTGACTATGTTCTATTTAATTATTATTTATTCTCACAGAAATATATATATCTAGAATAAAATCCAGTTTGGCTCGTAGCTCCTTTCAATTTATTATTTATTATTGTTTTAATTAAATTAACGAAATATTGAACAGTGGCGACTTATAGGAAGGATTAAAGATAACTTAAACTGAGTGTAATGTGATATTAAAATTTAACAGTGTATGCACAGTAAATTTCACAATTCAGAATTAAGTTTATTCTAATCTATCACTTATCCATTTTAAGGCTGTATGTTATACATTTATCAGTTAATTTTTATTAAATTGATTCATATATGCATTTAGATACATGTATTATATATTAATAAAATTATTACATCCGTTGCCTCAATAAAAATATTAATTCATCACTCATCAATCGATGCGCAACAGTGGAATTAAATCTGCAATGTTGCTACGATGATTCTGTTACAAATAAATTAAAGTTCAAATTAAAGAGTAAAGAAATAATCATTTAACTTTAAAAAATAATTGCTATACGAACGCAGTTTGTTAAAAAATAATCACACAATTTTGGAAATATAATTTTTGTAAGCATCGAATTTTTTGTATCCATTATTTAATTAGATATAAAACAATTATGTATTCTCTAAAATAATTATATATTTTTTCTAAAATAATTATAATACTTATATATTCTTTAAAGAAGATCTTAACAAAAATAAATTTGTTTAAAATTTTAAAGTAATTTAAATAATACTTAAAAATTTTAAACAAATTTATTTTTGTTAAAATCTTCTTTAGAGAATATATATAATTATATATATAATTATCTTAGAAAATATATATAATTATTTTATCTGAATTTTGAGTAACTTTCCTTTTATCTAAATTAGATAGAAAGAGAGTTACTTAAAAATTACAAATTTTATACAAATTTATTTTTACTAATTTACTTTTACTCTTTAAAAAAAATACATAATTAGTTTATAGAATTATTTGATAGAATATAAAATTATTTAAATCATTTTATTTAATAATGATTTAAAAATAATCATTTTTAAATCAATGTCAAATTAAATGATTTAAAAACAAGCAAAAAAAGTTAATTTTACACAAATAAAAAATAATATTTACCGCAAGGTTGCTCCACCGGTGCCTGATGTCTCTTCCAGACCTCCTCTTCCTCTCAGAATATGATTAACATCTCGCACAGGACACTCGCGTAAAACACTCGGGCATAATAAAATATAATCGCGCGCGGACTATAACTTGAGTCCGATAACTTGAACGGCACTCCCGAAACACGCGACGAACCGATTGCGGTTCGTTCATTTTTAAATCGACTGCGAGATAGCTTCCTCGTTGGATTTTTACACAAAGAGAACGATTTTAAAAATATCTAATTTATTTAGCTATACGTTCAGACATATCCGAAAATTTTTAGATGCTTGAGAAAAACCATCCTTTTCGTATAAAACTTCTGGGTATTGAGCCTTCTCATCACATCAAGTGTACCCGTGAAAGAGAAGATAATCTAAAAAATGTAATATATAGCTATTATCTATATTATTATGCAATCGGTTAACTTTTAGAAACGAATGTCACGTCTGCAATTTGTCGTTGCGAAATAAAGTCAGAGCAGATAAAAGGACTGAATCTTTTACTTAGACATAAATGATTAGAGTCTAGAATGAAATAAGCTAAAGATAATAAAAAAGAAAAATGTTTCTTTTATTACCGATAAAGTTTACGGTTAATTTTTAAACGGATCTCCGAAAGATGCTCAAAAAAAATTTATTAATTATTAAACCATATTCATTGTAAAAGCAGGAATTGCGATTTTTTTACACGAAAATATTCATATTAACATTGCTTTTTTCGTGTGTGATACCGTTCGTATAGACAAGTAGCCATGTTGCGTGCCACTCTTCTTCACATTTCTTTTGAAAAGTATAATCGCAAAAAATGCTAGATATAATATGAAAGTTTCATGAATATTCATAATACGATTGCTAGTATAATTAATTATTCATAAAGCTTCGTATTATATTTAGTATTTTTTACGATTACGTTACGAAAAGAGAATGTAAAGAAGAGCGGCACGCAACACGACTACCTGCCCGTACGAGCTTCGGTAAGCAATGATTGTAACTACGCATAAACATAACGCGCCGCTCTGTGCCACCCCGTGTCATCCCCACTTCAAGGTCGCATGCCGCTCGTCTAATATTATGCGTATTACAAAATTAGTAAAATAATCTACTCGTTTTAATATTCTTCGACGAATATTACACGATGCTTTATTATACGATTTACGTTTTATTTTTTGAATTCGTTACGCACACAACTCATCTATATGCTTAGGCCGATATTCATAATGTCGGAACTTATATTCAAGACTGTCTTAGGTACAATTTTAAGAAGTCACGAATCAGAGGGCCGTATTAGTGTCTTAAGACATTACTTAAGACAGTCTTAAAATAAGAACGGAATATGAATATCGCTCTTAGATATCTCTAACTTATATATCTCTGTAAATGTATAACATGAATTCTTTATACCCATTATTTAGTCCAAAATGTTTTATAATTTAAAAAATGCATTTATATAATGAATATGTGACTTATTATTCATCTTTATTTGAATATAAATCATCAAAGGGAATAATAAAGATTGAGATATAACTCTTAGTACACACCTTAGTTTTGAGCAACATTACTATTTGGGCATCCTTATTAATCGTCAATTCGCGTTCATGAATATTTAATTTTCGTAGATTAATGTGCGATGCCCGGAGCGATCGTACCACATATCTGTCTCGCTCCGCGCTCGCCGAGCGAATGCCGAAGTGATGACGTAGTCAACCACCGGCCATTCCCTCCTTGCTTTCGCCTCATCCCCTTGCTTTTCACTAGATGCCGTTTAAATTATTGCGTATGAAAAATATTAACGATTTATTCAATTATACGCATTTTGATAAACGTATTGTACATTTCGCGCTTTGCTTTGTGGCATCTCTAGCCCTCGTTAAATCATATATTATAATATTTGCGCAATTCTTGTAATCAGTACTTATGTACTGATACTGTATCGCGTGGAGTATTTTTGATATTGCAATTATATTCTCAATTTTTAATTATCCTTTTAAGTGATTCATTAATAATTAAAGGTCGATAGTATTCTATACATCCTTTATATAAAGATACATGCAAATTTTATTAATATTGCGGAACAATTTGCGCTAAATGCAACTTTGGCTAAAAAAGTATTAAATATCCTGTCAATCATTATTTAATTTTTTCAGTTAAAAAATTTATTTATTACATCGCTGTAAATTATTCTGTGTTTTAAAAATTCTTTAAACTTACGTATAATGCAAATCATGACTCGATAAAATAACTGTTATGACTTATTTAAAATCATAAATATATAATGAGTTTCAGAATCTTATTTAAAATATCAAATCGTAGGAATCGGTAAAAAATTGATAAAGTACATATTTTAAATAAAAAAAATAAAAGAGTTATTTTAGTATTTATTATTTTAAATAACTTCACTTCTGACTTATTTTTGATTTAGGTGTTTCCCGAACCTATTTTATATTTTTTTAATATTTTAATATTTTTTAATATTTTTTAATATTTTTTGTAAGGGTGGTTTTCAAGGTTTGGGAGTGGAGCAACAAAATCTAAGAACCGTAATCAGTCGAGATAATTCGAGAATTAACAATTTATAGGTGATGTGCTAATTCGGGGTGATTAGGAGTGGTTTGCAAAGTTCGGGGATGAAGCAAGAAAATCAGATTCGTCGGGAATCGCAAGCAACATAATCACAGAACCATAATCAGTCAAGATATTTTAAGAATTGCGAGCAACAAAATCACCGTAATCAGTCAAGATATTTCGAGAATTAACAATTTATAGATGGTGTGCTGACTCGGGATAGCTAGGGGTGGTTTTCGATTGGGGATGAAGCAACAATATCAGGAAGTGAGCAACTAATTAGCAACAAATTAGCACGAAAAGAATATGCCATATTTTTTAATTTTTTTTTTTTTTTTGAGTGGCTGTGCTAACTTTATTCTGTTGTGCTAACAGCCATTGTTTCGGAATTTTTTCGGAATTTGCTGGAGCAATAAAAAAGCATTGAATTTCTGTGCAACTTTTATTGTGCTGAAATGGCTATGTTAGCTTAATAGACGTGAGTAATTAATCTAATTAATTTTCTAATTGAATTACTATAATAGGCTTTCATGTATATAAGGATTGCGTCTTTAACGCGTATTATACTTGTCATACATGAATTAACACGAATCTGCTGACTCATACCCTTTGATTGCTTTTATCGGACAAATATGCTTGATAAATAATGAATGTGATAATTTTATGAAATTGCCTATTCATATTGTTTTGGAATGGCATATTGCAATTAGCAAATTACAAATTATCGCTCGGAAATATTTACTAATGTTCATTAAGATAAACCGATCCCTGTGACCGGATATCTATATATTTGAAATGTAAATAATCCAGCTCTGGCTATATATACATATAATATGACTCAAGTATATGATCTGTTTGAGTATGATCGAGAAGTATGATCCACATCGTGAAAAAGAAGTGAGATCTGTGTTCTCCCTGCAGATGATACTCATAAGATCTTTAATATTAATGGAATTATGAATCCTTCTTGTGCCACTGACTATGTACTAATTTCTAGTTTGTGACTAAGTACGTAATGCGATTTATTGTTACAGATTCCGCTAAATGTACATATATATACACGCACATGTCTTATTTTAATTGTCCACCTCAAATATTAAAAAAAAAAAAAACATTTCTAAAGAAAATGTTTCAGACAAAAGTTGTATGATCTATGTATCGCTAACCACAAATTAGAAATTGTATATGACTTTCATCATAAATGAAAAATTTGCTAATTTAAAAAACCCTATATTTTAAATCCTTCATAATTCATATAGTTAAAAAGTAAGATATTGAAATAAAAAAATGTATTTTATAGGGGATGAACAATACATGACCTGTATTTGAAATTTCAAGATAATCTTCTTTATATAAAAATATCAAAAAAAGCCTATATTTTGAACATTAAATCTCATTTGTTTTGGAAATCTGATGTTGGAATTTTTGAATTTGTGGCATTATTTTAAGTATTCAGAAATCTATAAAAAAATGTAATCTGTGGTTCAATGTAAAACTTTTTACTGTAATATAGTATAATTAATCATGTCTTATGTATACATTCGTTACATTTCTTAATCATATATATATATATAAAATACATCCCGAGGTGCTCAAACCTTGCGATAAAGATTGAGAATTAGAAATTATAAATCTTGAAATTTTTTTCACGCTTCGATATCTGAATGAAAATATATCACTCTAATCTTATTTTACGATAAACCTATATTATTTCTATTATTCGTGATATGTGTTATTCATAATCGGTTAAAGATCAGATAACATCTTTTTAATCGATTACTTAATACTTGATTATGAAAGCGCAGTTGATTCATTATCGCTCGAGAGCAGTTGATGAAAACATTGTTGATGATTCCCTGTCAAAAATTTCTGTCTTGTAAATTAAATTTTAAATGAATATGCTTTGATTTCTTATGAATATATGTATATACTCAGATTAAGATATGTAAATAAAAAAAAACTTTGTATGTACATCTGTGTTGACAAAATACATATAGAATTCGTAAATGTTGGGAAAGAGACGTGTTCAAAGAAATTTTTTTTATCTTTGCTTGCAAATCTATGGTCATTATAATGAAGCCATTTAATTTATTGTGAAAATTTTCATTTAGGAACTTTTAATTAGATTTTTTGGAAAATTTATATTTTTTTAGTTAACAAGCCGAAATTATCGTGATGAATTACGATTGTTAAGGCAATCTTAATGATTACTATGGATTAAGACGGTAATTAATAGAAAGATAAAATATGAGATGTCAAGTAATATAAAAATTATTATAAAGCCAGAATTTTTGGAAAATTGTTTTATGCTCGCTTTTGAGTACTTTTTTGTGTTCGCGTCTGGTATATTTTTATCATGTATCATTGAATAATTCTGGGGATCTTGTTTCTTTGTGATTTCTTTAAATGATAATTTTAACATGGAAAAGAGAAAATAAAAGAGAAAAAAATCTTTAATGCCTTAACTGTTTGTAAATAGATAAACCATTTCAATTACAAACTGAGTATAAATAGAAATTATAAAAACTAGTAATATCTTATCTACTGACAGATACATACTAGGTAAATAACCGCAGGTATACCTGTAAATCTATCTAAACTAAGAATGATCTTTGTTATTACTGTACATATAAAACTTTATAGCTAATAAATTAAAAAACTGAAAATTGCGATTAAATTAAATTTTAAATTTGAATTGTAATTGCCTTGAAGAAAGTCGAAATTTATATAATTGAATCGCCGTAGATTAAACCAGAATTCCAACGCTTTACAGCCGCACACCAGAATGACACATGTGACAAATATCTTGTAAGATATATTGCTTGGAGCAATATGAGATACATTGTTTATTTTAAATACCCGCACTATATTATTAAATCTATAATGTCAAATTTAACCTAACGTGAGTCGCCACTACTCCTACTAAATATATCGTTATTTTAAAACAATAGTTATATTTGACGTACAGTGTCAATTTAACACTATATAGTCAAATTGACACAATATAGTGTCAAATTTAACTATCTTGATAACTTAACTATTTCGATAAAAAATAACGTTAGATTAAATTTGACACTATTGATATAGATTTAACCTACATTTGTCTTACGATATTTATAAGATAAACATGTTTCATGTGATTAATATCGCAAGATAGCAAGATATAAGGAAGTAATTAGAATTTAAACAGATGCGCCAATAAAGTTATGTATTTATAATTCTCTCTATAATTGGCTGGAGTAATTGTTGCTCATAGACACGTGATTAGTTGGCGCCATATACTGCTTTATGAACTCTTTGGCCATATATATGATTCACATTATGAAAGGTGTAGGAATGTATCCAATATTTTCTCTTTTTCTTTTCTTTTTTCAAAACCAGGCAGAGTATTCATATTAAATATTAAAGAAACAATGGTATATACTTATTTCCTTAAGTTAAAAATAATATTCTGTCAATTTTAACTTTCATGTGTATCAAAATGTAAATAAATCAATTTCTATGTTACTCTATATTATTCAATTAGTTTTAAAATGTACTTAGTACAAAATTTTAATACGTTTTCTTGGATTAAATTGTTTAACTATTGTTTTAATTAAGTCACCGATATATAGGAGCAGTGGCGACCTAGAGAAATGATTAAAAATAACTCAAATTGGGGATATAATTTCATTATTATATGAATTTAACAGCTGTTTTTATTTCTCGACTTCTACTGACAAGTCGTAACAACGCGCAACAATGTAATACTCGTGAGTGTCGAATAGCAAAAAAATTTTTTCAGGATCAATTTGGACGAAGCACATAATCCGATTGTAAACGTAAACATGTACTGATAAGGTGATATTGAACACCAACGTTATTCGATTCGTCATGCATGTATAATGCATAGATAAGATTTTGCAGACTTGATTAAATCGTAATTCCTCTCAGTGAAGGAAGGAAAGGCAACGGTTAGGATGTGGCAGTTGCTTCACAATTGGTACATAGTGTAATTACTGCCGAGGTCTTTTCACTGTACTCTTTCTCTCTTTCGCTGCAAGTAACGCTGGAATGTAATTGCGGCATGTGCGCGCGTATATATGAGATTTATGTGTTATGTGTCTATTGAAGATTCATTGTATATTTACAGAAGAGACTTCTATGAGACGCCGTCATGGATGGAAAAGTGTACAACGAGAAAGTAAAGAATCCCCGAGCGGGCGCCAACATCTTCAGCATCTTGACGTTCTCGTGAGTATGAAAAGCAACAGTCATTTGCGATAGGTAGATTCAGTTAAGAAAGATAAAATTGAGGCTAAAAAAAGGAGGATTCCACGATTCTGGAAGGAATCACAGAATGCAATATCTTAGTACGTAAAATTACGTACGTAAGTACGTTAGTATGTATAGTAAAATTAAAAAGTTTCCGGAAATTAATTCTGATCGAAATCATTGGAATTTAATTTCAAATTCTACTTCTTTTTTCTCGATTATTTTAATTATTTTACTGTTCATGGTGTTCATTTATCTATGATGCTTGTGTATTTAAATTTGTTAATTTAATTTGTGATATGAGTACGTTAATTATGCTTCATTAAACTGCATAGTAAATTTCCAATTTAAAAAGGATGATAAAGACGAGAATTCTTTTTTAAAAACGATAGAACGTAGTCTAATAAATAAATGGATATTTAAAAAGTAATTAAAATGATCTTTGAAAACTTTAGAGAAATGGAATCTAGAATCAAATTCCGAATAATTCAATTAGAATTAATCCAACCACATTTTTGTCGGTCTGTTTGATTTTATACTTCGATAAGCTTTCGTATTTTTTGATTCATCAAATTTTTTACATTGTAAGTGTACAAAATGATCGATTAAAGTGTGAAGGCTCAATTAATGTTATTTTGCACTTTGATTACAATGCACTTTGATTATAAATTTCCTAGAGTAGTTATCTTCCGGAAAAATCATAATAGATAGACAGATATGGAAATAAATGCACGTATTCAGTTGTCTTAGATCAGATTAGATCAGATTATTCTTGGATAATAAATGGATTTTCGCTTTATAGATAAATAATTCTTTAATAATTCTTTAGTTTATTTTGTAGATAAATAATTTCTCAATTTTATCTTCGAACACTTGACCTTTATTGCCCGATAATTTTTGCATATCGCTTGTTTTCTACAATATTTTTGTTTGTAAAAAATGAAATATAAAAAAAGGAAACACAATCAATGTTAGAAATTTAAAATGCCTATTACGGTCGAAGCTAAATCAACTTCATTGCTTTAAATAATTCAATCTTGAATTACTAATATACACTGTACTTGCATATATATCATATTGTAGTTTCAGTAGTGTATTTTTCAAACTGCACGCCGAATTGTTTTTCTGGACTTATAAACGCAATTAAAACTATTCTAGTAATCGCGAAATAAATTGACAATAATTTAAAGCAATTTTAATAATTTGATGCTATCATCAAGCATAAAACATTATAAAA
>Ga0157363_1006253_pt1 | contig 11173 bp, 7 predicted proteins | sample AttsexASBM1_FD_111477 | JGI IMG/M metagenome (GOLD analysis project Ga0157363, IMG submission 111477) | Fungus gardens microbial communities from leaf cutter ant in Ribeirão Preto, State of São Paulo, Brazil - Atta sexdens ASBM1 | ecosystem: Host-associated > Fungi > Mycelium > Unclassified ...
AAAAAAAAAAAATATTATATATATATATATATATATATATATATATATATATATATATATATATATATGTACATTGATAATTTTGATAGAAAAAAAATTAAGATTAAAATCTTTAACAAAAATTACTTATAAGATTAGTTATTGTAGTTAATATTCTAATCTGGAATTAAAATTCTATCTGGAATTTATCTTGAGACTACAAGTCAATCAAGAATTTATACATAAAATTATACATAAAATTATACGTGCCAATATTTCGTTCAATCTATTCCTATGTTTTCTAATAACTAATGACGCTTTGGAAAATAATCTTTTCGCTGAAACGGAAATAGCGGTAATATCAAAGATATTTTTAACTACTTTTGATAAGGTAGGATAAGTTTCATTTTATTTCTACCAGTTTAGTACTGAACATTCCTTCAACGCTCTTGGCGTATTTGTGTACGTTTCAAATTCTTGAATTGGCGTATTCATTATTTGTTTCGTGTACAAAGAATATACCATATCATCGTCTGTTTCATTGTCTGTTTCATTTCCGTACAATCATTGCTATCATTTTGTTTCTCATTATAATAACTTTTGTAGTATTCGAAAAATTGTTCTATAGACTGCTTTCATTTCTTTACCCCACGAAGTTAAATCAAGATTAGCAAATTAAAAATTTTGTGTGTATACCATTACTAAATTTTATATTGATTATTTAATGATAATCTCAATAACTTTTCTCTAATAATAACATAATCATAAGATGCAATGATTTTATTAACCTTTAAATAAAATCATTAAAAAAATATGCTTTGAATCAGATATATTCATTTATTTTTCAAAAAAATCTAAATTACTACTATTATTAGTACACAGATCAATAAAAAAGTTAAAAATTTAATTAATTCATAAAATAGTGAATAATAATGAAGTTTAAATTGCATAGATCGTAGAAGAAATTTTAAAAAACGCTTATTATAATCATTGAGACCAAGCCGATACCGAAACGAGATGAAAATTTCGAGACAAAATCGAGACGAGATTTGAACTAGTCTCACCTCGTCTCGGCGAGACCGAAATAAAATCTGACTGGTATTCATAGTCAGATCTTATATTCAAGATAGTCTTAAGTATGCTCTTAAGACACTATCTATTAAGATTCATAATCGCGACTTAAGATAACTATAAGCTCTCGTCTTAAGCATTACCTTAATTAAAACTGTCTTCAAATAAGAATTCCGTAAAGTCAAATGAATTTCAGATGAATTCCGATAAAATCCAGTGAAGTCTTGAAATCCGAAATCCAGGTGTACATCTATTTTTTGAGTGATTACCCCCTCGGTATGTTAAGTAATACAGAAACATATGATAAAATAACGAAAAATCCAATTAATCCTCTCACAAGGAAAATTAGAGAAATATTAGTCAATTGAAACAGAGATTTATTACAGACTTACAAAGAATTACTTTGCACCGATAACATTCTTTTTAGAATTTATGGCCTTCCGAAGGTACATAAATTATCCTTTTCGGATTATAGTTTCTTCTTTAGGTAGTCCTTTACATTCATTGCCTTCTTATTTGCATGAAATAATTGAAAGAAAATCACCGAAACCGTCTAGTTAAACAGAAAATAGCTTTCAATTAACACAAAAATTAAAAGACAGTTTTGGTTTTGATCTCTCTTGATGTGATTGGCTCATCAACATTTCACTAGCAAGAGAAAGTGCAGTCAAGAAATGGAAATATTTCAAGAATATGACATCAATTCCGGGAAAAGAATTTTTAAATGCACTAGATTTTATATTAGATACAACTTAATTTACTTTTAATGGGGAATTTTTCAAACAAAATTTGGTACTCCGATGGGTTCACCTCTTTCTTCAATCATTGCTAATTTGGTGATGGAGGAGTTAGAAGTGAAGACATTAGAAATGACAAGAATTTCCATTCCGTTTTACTTTAGATATGTTGATGACTGTGATAGTTGTATCGTCAAATGAAATTGACAATATACTCACAATCTTTAATTCCTTACACTTGAGGTTACAATTTACAATGGAAATAGGGGACAATATAATTAATTTTTTAGATTTGACAATCATAATTAATCAGAAAGAAAATCAGAATTTGATTGGTTTCACAAGCCTATTTTTTCGAAACATTATTTGAATTATCTGTTCTCACATAATTTCCTCAAAAAGAGATTATAACGGGAATGATTGACAAAACTATTTTACTTTCGAATCAGAAATCACTATAAGAACATTAAATTTATAATCAATATTTTATTAAATAATTACTATTCGATTGACTTTATTTTAAATACTATTAATTCGTATTTAAAATTATTGTTTCATAAATTATTAACGAAGGAGAATAATGACACTGTCACTATGATCAATAATGAATGTTCGCCATGGTTGTTCCTCACGTTTCAACTGTTTCTGAGAAATTCTTTTCCATTATCAAGAATATTAATGTGAAACTGTCTTTTTTCAGTTTGAATAAATTTAATAGATTCATTGAAGAACAAAAAGGGCGCACTCCCAAAATTTTCAAATAAAAATGTGCCTTTACAAGATACCATGAAAAGACTATGATGCTTTGTACGTTGATCAAACAAATAGTAAATTAGACACTAGAATATCCGAGCATCGAAACCACATAAGAAGTAATAATAGAAATCAATCAGTAATCACAGAACATCGATTTGGTTTTAATCGAGATTTCGATTGGGAGAATATCCAAATTCTTGATAGGGAAAGATTTCTTAATAAACAATTAAATTCAGAAATGTCTCATATTTATATCCCTTTGTATATTTTTAATCCCCTTGTCATATTGTAACGTTCAATTTTAAATGACACGTTGTACATATATGAAATCATATTCAGAAGGATAATATCTAATATGCAGTGTAACTTTTTTAACTAATAGTATGATTGTAAATCGTTATTTCTGAGCTTCATTTTTTTTTTGTTTCCCATTGAGGTGAGTCATTTGGTGTTTCATTATTTGACACTTTTTCTTGCTTAATAATGGTAATTTTTAAAATTGATACAGTGTAATGAATGCTACATTTCTGCCAATCTGCAAATAACTTGCTCTCAATGGATGAATTTTGGTTTTTGTAACTTGATGAAGGCTCCAAAGTGAGCCGAAATATTCGAAATAAAATGAAGATAGCCATCAACATGAGGAATATTTCCTATCTCTTCGCTCCTACAACAGCGTATGATTCTTATAAACCTCATCCGAATTTTTATTATTTTATATTTTATTTTAATGTTTAAAATAAGTTAATTTGATATCTGGGTAAATAGTGGAAGAAGTAGTGAATAATATATGGAAGGGGGGAGGGGAGAAGGGAATGAAGAAGGAATGGAAGATCTATAAAAGAGAAAGGAAATGATTTGGAAATAAGATTCTGGCAATGATTCTGTATCAGTCTGCTTATTCAAACTATCTTTGCACTGTTACATGAACCATCTCCGATATTAATCTTTTGAAGGTTCATTATCAAGAATTTTTACATCTTTCTAATTAAAATTGTGGTTATAATTTAATGAATGATTAGTGTTAACGTATACGAAACTTTTTTTTTTTTATTATGTTAGAGATACATTCGTGCAATTTGGTCTTTACCTGTCTTTTAGTTTAGCCAACATAGCTAACTTTTCAGTTTTCATAAGAGATTTTGTAAACTACGTTTTGATTAGATAGCTTTTCAACTTTGTCTTATACTCTATTTATAAATTTTTTTACTATGTCAGGAATAGAGAAGGCTAGTTTATAATTGAATTTTGTAGTAATAGGTAAGAAACTTTCTGAAATAGTTTTATATATAATACTGAAATTTTTCCGAAAATGAGACAAATGCACCATCTTATTCACAAATCCAATGATTATACCTCTTTTATGAGCAAAACGGGTGATGAAAATAGAAACTGAAGAATCTGCTAGAAAATCTTTTTTGGTATCCGTTCAATATAATTTTTTGATTTTCTGATAATAATCATTATGTCTAAAAAACTTAATTTACCATTTATATCAACTTTCATAATGAATCGTAATCTATTATGTAATGAATTGAAAATTTTTTGTATATCATTTATGCTGTTGAATAAATGTCTGGGTCTGTAAGGATCTCTTCCATTTTAGATATATAAAATGCTTTTTTTTAAATAACAGTAACATTTGCTTTCTCTACAATAGTAATAAGTATGTCAGGATCATCTCTAATAAATTACCTTACCAAACCTGGTAACTCATTGAGAGTAATTGTATCATCGATAAATAGTCCATTAATATCATCTTTCTTTGTACTTACGTAATATTATCAATACCACACAGTATACCTGAGGCTTCTAACCATATAAAAAACAGTTTCCATCTAGTCGATAAACTAAATGGAGTACATTTCAACTCTGACTATGTCCTACTTTCATTGGATGTCGTATCCTTCTTCATGAATGTTCTTATAGAATTGGCACTAGATAGCAAGAACAAGAGATGTGATCACATTTCCATGAAGATAGACATTTCGTAGGAAGAATTCATGATTGCTGTCCGGATGGATCTTGAATTGAACTTTTTTTTTCTTTAACAACTATTCTTATAAATAAATTTTCGGCACTCTAATGAGTTCACCTTTGTCTCCAATAATTGCCAACATTGTGATGCAAGAAATACTAGTAATAGAAAAATTGTTTGTACAGTTATCATTTTATTTTCGATACATGAACGACATTGTTTTGGTAGCCCAATCAAATAGTATAAATGATATACAAAAAATTTTTAATTTATTGCAATAGGTTACGATTCACTATGGAACTTGACATAAAAATGGTAGACTAAGTTTTTTAGAGACAATAATTATCATTGAAAATCAAAGAATTATATTTGACGAATACCAAAAGTAATCTTCGAATTTGTGAACAAGATAGTGTGTTTCATCCTCATTTGTATAAAAAAATCTAACTAATACTATAAATATATTCCTTAACAATGGCTATTTGTTTCCTTTCATTTTTACCGCAATAGAATAAAGACTTAAATGTAATATATCATATACATAACAATAATACAAAACAGAACTTACATGTAAAATAAAAATATTTTACAGTATCATATGTAAAGACTATTTCAGAAAATTTCTTACCTATTACTACAAAATTCAATTGCAAACTAATCTTCTCCATTCCTAACACACTAAAAAATTTTATAAAAAGGAGAAAAGAAAACAAACTTGAAAAGCTATCTAATCAAAATATAGTTTACAAAATCTCTTGTGAAGACTGAGAAGCCAACTATATTGACCAAACTAAAAGAAAGTTAAAAACTATATTGCATGAATACATCTCTGACATAAACAAAAAAATAGATTTCTCATCTGTTATCAGTGATCATCTATTAAATTATAATCACAATTTCAATTGGAAGGATTTAAAAATTCTTGACAATGAACTTTCGTACAATAAAAGACTAATATCAGAGATGGTTCATATAATAATGCAAAAACAAGATTTGAATAAGCAGATTGATACAGAATCATTGCCAGAATCTTACTTCCAAATCATACATTCATAGTTTCTCTTTCATAGTTCTCCTTCTATTCCTTCTTCATTCCCCCTTGCCCCTCTCCCTTCCTTCCCTTCCCATATTATTATATATTTTATATTATTCATTACTTCTTCCACTATTTACCTAGGTGTCTCATATAATGTTAAATTATCTTATTTTATAACGTTTCTTAAGACATACCAGAAAAGATCTATATAAAATATCGAGAGATTACTTGATTAATTATTTCCTGCTTAATTAAACATTTAATAAAGGAGATTACACTTTATGTGAATTAATCTTTGGAATTTGAATTTAATTTCTAGCACTTTCATCGGCCTTGACTCTCATTAACTCTCATTAATTGAATATTGTTGAATTGTTTATTTTTATTTTTAATTGTTTCCATTGACTATAATTTGTTACTGCGGTTACCGTTTGATATATACCGTTTGACTGATTAAGCTTAGAATGTAATTTTTGACTCATTAATCAAGGTAATTATACACACACAAAAATATATTTCAATTAAGGAAACAAATATATATAATATGTATGGACATATTCGTAGTTCATTCGTAGTAACGTACAATATATTTATGCGATTAAATTCATTATTTTAATAGAATAAAGATATACACAAGACAATACATTTTATACATGACAACAGAAGTATAAATATTCAAGTTAACCATAAGACTATCAGTTATTCACAACATCTACGCTGAATTATCAAACTTATGAACAAAGAAAGTAATTTATATAGTATTATGTTAAGATTTATTGAACTTCGTATTTACAGTTTAATGGATTAATTTAAAGATTATAATAGGATAACATTGATAATGACCTGATCATCGAAATGTTTGTTTATATTGTTTATATATGTAATATGTATTTATTGTGTCAGATACTTATATATAGAACTCGGATTAAAGTCCTGAGATTGCATCAACCGTAACTAACTCTCTCCTTCATTCCCTATTGCCGTGGCGCCGTCGCTCATCACGGCTTCGGACGAATGGCAGTGGGGAGAACCATGAGATTTGCTATTAGTTGACTGGAATCGATAAGTCGGTGGATAATCCGGACTCTACTTATATGTATAGGGTGTCCCGTAAGTTTTTGCCAACCGCTTTTATGTAGATAGAGCGCACTAAACTGAGTCGAAAAGTCCTCTACCATTTTGAAATTTTCGCAATAATTAATAAGATATTAATTACTAAAGATTACCGAATATTAGTCTTCAATAATTTTTTATTCAAATACTATTAACTTTACAGAAAATCTGCAAGAGACAAATATTATTTACTTTCTTCTCATAAAACTCTAAGAATTTTTTTAGAATTTTTATTAACTTTTTAGCTACTGCATTTTCTTACTTTTATCAACATGAGAAGATACTGTATTAAAAAATTCTGAAAAAATTTTGAAAAAAATTATCAGAATTTTATGAAAAAAAAATAAACAATTTTTGTCTCTTATTGTTTTTTTTGTAAAATTGATAGCATTTGAGTAAAAAATTATTGAAAATCAATATTTAGCGATTTAGTAATTAATATCTTGTTAATCATTGCAAAAATTGTAAAATGGTAGAGAACTTTTCGACAGTTTAGTTTCGACAGTTTCTATCTACATAAAAATGGTTGGCAAGAATTTACGGGACACCTTGATGCACATATATATATATATATATATGTTTTTATATATATATATATTTTTTTTATTCTTATACGTAAATATTAAATATATTTCATAGCCCATCTATTTTATTTTAATATTTTATTAATATTTTATTAATTTAAATTTCATAAACTAAAGTTCTTCCTTTTCTTTTTTTCGTGTAGGCAACAAGAAATTTCGATTGGGTTTGGAAGATCTATGTGCTTTAGAGTTCGAATTTCTTCGATTATTAAATAGAGCGAATAAGGTTTTGCAAATTTTAATGATTTATTCAATTTCTTATTATAAGAAATTTTCAGAAAATCACAAACTTCAAACTCTTTATTACAAAGATGCAGCAACTTCTGCGCTGCAATAAAATTCCAAATAAATTCTGTAAATAACTGGTTTGTTTCGTCACAAATTACTACGTGTTTTCTGAAGAATTTTTTAATTAAAGTTATTCGTTCTATCATATTTTCTTTTAAGAGATTTTATATTTTCTTTTTTTATTCTGAATAATTTCTTATTTATAAAACTATTAGAAAATTATATTTAACTATGTAAAATACAAACTTATGTAAACTTTGTTTACATAACTTATATAAATTCATTACAAAATTATTTATACTAATATAATAATCTAATTTGATATAGATATTTGTCTGAAAAATATTATTAATTATTTGTAAATCTATGTATGCTTACGATTATGTATTTCATTATGAAACTGGAAAGTTGATTGGATTTGTTTCGATATATTCACACGCGCGTACTGCCGTTTACTGCGAGGACAGCTTGGTGGTGAAAGTATTATAAGAAACTATCGAAAAGGAGGTATCCTAAAAGTTTCTTCACAACAAAACAGTTTCTACATAATTCATATTTATTCATATTTATATATATATATACATAAATAAATAAACAAAATAATTATTTTAAATAACAAAAATCTGTACACAAGTATGCAAATCATATATATTTTATATGTACATGGTCCACTTAAGTTGGTCATCTTGAATATTTCATTTATTTTTAATGATAAAAAAAGTTTCAAATGAAAGTGAAACGGGTTCGAAGGGGACATATATATTTTAATCACGTTGCTTTTTTTCTAGATGGTGGCGTCAAAAAGATATGAAGATCATCTCCATTTTTTTAAATGGAATTATGTGATTCTTTTTAGATAATATGATTCCTCTAATTATTCTGCATATAAGAGAATTAAGGCAGAAATATTAAAAAACTAATAATTTAGACTTTTTATACTTTATTCTGACATTTTTACATGAAACATAAATTATCTCATAAATTATAAATTTTTTGGCAACTATACTGTAACTATACTTTTATGCACAGAATAATAAGATGAATCAATTGGGGTGCAGAAAACACACAGTTGTTGTTAAAAAAAATAATGCAATTTACAATGCAGTGCAATTACATATTTTTTTAAATAGCAACTGTTTTCTCCACAATTGATTCATCTTACATTCTATGCATAAAAGTATTAGGATACAGTTGCCAAAAAATTAATAGCTTACGAGATATTTTATGTTTTATAATATATCAAAATATGTTAGAATGAAGCGTGAAATATCTCATAAAGTTTTTAAATATCTCTATCTTAATACTATTATATGCAAAATAATTAGAGGAATCATATTATGTAAAAAAAAAATCATGTCAATTTTAAAAAAGTGGAGATGATCTTCATATCTTTTTGAAGCCATTCTAAATAAGTCTCCATCTAGAAAACCAAAACAACGTGACCAAAATAAATCATTCCACTTTCATTTAAAACATTTTTTTTATATTATCAAAAGTAAGCGAAATATTCAAGATGTTCGATTTAAATGGATCACCCTGTATATTAACTCTTGATAAACATAGCTTAACTTTTACGCACAGAATGAGATCAAAATCAAGTGTAAAGAAATACGTTTAGTAGCTTTCAAAAGTATTTTATAAATGACATTTCTATTGATATATCTGCTGTATTGATATATACGCTGATCAAATATACCGTTATTGTTATATGGAAGCATAATTAATTTGTGTTACTGAAATCATACATGGAATATTTTGTAGCGGAAACTTTTGATTTTATAGTTACGGCGATGAGATATTGAACTTTTCTACAAACATTCTTCTTACAAAACAGCGAACGATTCTTGCCTATTCGAAAAATTTCGACATCATGCGCGTGTGTTTATATCCACTGCTCAAAGATGTTTTATGATTTTTGACTAGGCTAAAAACTTTAATTTTATTTTGTTTCAAAAAGTTCTTCATCAGTTAAAAGGACAGCTTCGCAGCGTTATTTTGTTGAACCATCTTTTTGGCATATTTTTGAGACATGAAATAACAAAACTGCATATGTTTCTTCAAGATGTCTCAATAAACGAATCGATTCATTGTTGTCTTTATCCAGACAATATTTATAAAATTATTTACAAAATATTTATAAATATTTATAAAGCTTATTTTAAATATTTTTAAACATTTGTGTGGTCTTAGATTGCATAAATCATAAACATTTATTATAAATATTATGAAATATGTAAATTTTGTAGTAAATGTTATGGAAATACTTAATAAGACATTATAATTCAAATAAAAAACATTTATCAGAAATATTCATTTACATATTATAATTAAAACAACAGTCAAAATTTGTAATGATCCACATGGATCAGATTCTAGAAAACTTTAAAAGGAGGCTTATACAGGCTCTAGATAGTTTTTCCCCATTTCTGTCTAGACCTCCTTTAGGCAAGTCTGATTAGGCCCTGCACAGAAATGTAACGCTCGTGCAAGTCAGAGCCCGATTTGTAAATCTGATTAGGCACTATCTGAATACGCCTAACTAGGCCCTATTTGGACGTGCCTAACTTATTGGCCCTATCTGGACGCTTAACTAGGCCTTGTGTGGACATGCCTAAGTAGGTCCTATCTGGACACGCTAAACTAGACTTCATCTGGACAAGCTTTATATTGGCATGCCAAAGTAGGCCCTATCCTGGCAGTTTAATTATATCCTACTTTGGAACGCTCACTAGGCCCTTTCATGGAACGCCTCACTAGATTCTTGGAATATCTAATTAAATTCTTTATTATTACACTTAACAATAAGGCATTACGTTGTCCGACTAGGCTTTATAATATTGGATTGGAAAATTCGTACCGACTAAAATTTAAATTTTAGTATACATTTATTAAATTAAAATTTTTTGCGTTTCAATTTTCCTTCAACATCAGCACGAACTTTTCGGACAACCCAATAAATGTAATCTTTTGTTAGTACGTGTGTTTGTTAGTATGTGTGTTTATCAAGAATGTTGTAATTCTAATTTTATATTGAAATATCACAATAAATGTATAATGAGAATAATTCTCTGAAAAAATAATATATATAACGTAAATAACTAATGTATATTTACTTGTTAGATATATATATATATATATATACAATATATTTACTTGTTTAATTTTTTCAGTTTTCATGATATTCCAACATAAAGTTTGAATTACAATGCATTCCTGATAAGCACAAATATTGAAAAAAGATTATATTTATTATAGAATCTAATCGAATAATTCAACGTAATACCTTATTAATTTAAGTATAACAAGATGAGACCTAATACAATAAATATAATCTTTCATTAGAGTGTACTTATTAAGAACATTATAATTTAAAGATTTATATAGCACACTTGATCCGATGGACTTCCTGAGGACATCCTCATGATGTTTATCCGATCAAGTACTATGTGGGTATTAAAATATAATAAACTATTAGCTGTACAACTTTGCTTCCGCCGTTTTCCTATACATGGCTTTAGCAGTAAGTGGTGGTCGAAATAAATAGATCATAGACGTCATACAATAAACTTGGGCATCTGTCAACATAACCCCATAGAAATATTAGTCGATTTGTGTCTGCATCATAAAGTTA
>Ga0157363_1006254_pt1 | contig 11171 bp, 7 predicted proteins | sample AttsexASBM1_FD_111477 | JGI IMG/M metagenome (GOLD analysis project Ga0157363, IMG submission 111477) | Fungus gardens microbial communities from leaf cutter ant in Ribeirão Preto, State of São Paulo, Brazil - Atta sexdens ASBM1 | ecosystem: Host-associated > Fungi > Mycelium > Unclassified ...
AAGAAACACGCGCTTCCTTATACATATCCTGATTCAGATTGAAAGAATGAAACCTCTCTTGCAAAGCAAACTCGCTATTTATTTCATAGAAATATGGAAGCTGAAAGCGGTCGGATATATGAGAAGTCTTTCACAGTGTATCAAAACGATCTTTATGATATTAAAAGCACTTTGCGGCCAAGTCGCATTTTCCATAGCTTCGGAGATAAACTAGCGGTACTACAAATACTCGATCTCGGAAGCAAAGTATGCACACTTCAATTTATTTAAGTATCGCTAACATACCTGCTTGTACAAGATAAAAAGAGAAGAAGAGAGAGAGAGAGAGAGAGAGAGAGAGAAAGAGAAAAGGAAAAAGAATCGAAAGTCAAAAGAATGAAACTCCTCGCTGCGCGGTCGAGCGAAAAAGCGGAAGAAGAAAAAGAAGAAGAAGCAGAGGAAGAAGATAAAGATAGAAGACAAAGAAAAAGCCGTTGGAGAAACAAGGAAAAGAAGAAAGAAGTCGCCAGACTGGTAGCGATTGGTTCGTCGCGGTGCGCAGCTTCTGTGATCCGCGTTTTATCGGAGCTATCGTTTAAATCCCCTCACACGTACGTGGCGCACACACGCACATAGATTCACACATCCATGGAGAGACTTTTGCTCAAGTATCCAAAAATTTAGCTAGATACAGATCTGAAAATAATTTTGTTAGACCATCAAAATTTTTAGATAGGACACAAAAAATTTTGACATTCCACCAGCAAAATCGTTCTCTCCGTGATTTCATTGGAGTTTCCTTTTTTTTAAAAATATTTATAACAAAATGTTGTACATATTTTGAATATTTCTGAAATGTTTAATCACAATTTTTATATTTCATTCAAAAATATTTTTTTTAATTTAAAAAGCTCCTAGGAATGAAAAATGTAGTACATTATTCTTTTTTTATTACTACATTTTTAAATAAAACATTTTATAAATTACACATTTAAGTACTTTTTCAATGTAATGCTAATAATAATTTAAATATACTATGTTTCCATATTTGATTTTAAAAAAGAATTTTGCTTGCGAAGCGCCAATACCCTCTCGCTCTTTACAAGTTTCTGGATCCAATGCTATATTAAATTCTCGAGCACGCCTTCTCGGCCGTACCTTGCACGTATATGTTATGTTTATAATTTATATCCGCGCGTCGATGTACCGCTTACGATATAACGCAGGCTCGTTCGCAGTCGGAGCGTGTCTAGTGTGAATGATACAACACGTTGCGTCTGGTCCGACACTTTTTATCTGATGAAGACTTAAGCGTGGCGTAATGCAGTCGTCGTGCATAAATCATTTTAATAGGCCGACTCTCTGCCGGCCGTTAGATAATGCTCGTTAAATCGTTAGACATCTGGGCTTTCGTACGTATGGATTACTTGCAGTACGGATACGCTTCAACGGTGATCAACCGTGTTATTACCATGTCGAACGTTTTCTATGTATTCTCTCGTTGTCGACGGATAATATTGCTAATACTGCACCCAGATACCTCGGTCGCATTCAAATATCTCTCGATCCATGGTCGACCGCTGTTAACATTGCATTCATAATTTTCGTGTCATTTCCGATTTTAATCAACAGTCAGGTGTTAATAATATATTTGTATACTTTGTACGTGTTTTCTGACATATCTTATAATCGACATACTTATGTACCTTATAATCGACACACTTATTTTTATCTGACTGCCAACTTACCGCATTGGCGTGTGTAAGACTCTCGTATAACGCAAAACATATTAAGGTATTCTCCTTCGTAACAGGATATTTTCTTTTACAAGTGCGTGTGCGCGTGCATGTACTTGCGCTACTATATTCTTAACAACGTTATCGATGCTTGCTCATTCGAGCGTGTCGTAATTTAATCGCGCGTCCGATTCTTTTTCGATACGATCGGATACAGATGTCATAATCCGCATTCACAACTCCTTCGTTCTCGCGAGAGATCATCTATCGATATAAATTAGAAATACACCGCCACCGGTATCCGCGGTAATGTGCAATTAACGAGCAATGTATCACATGGCGAGGAAAGTCCTAGCTATTTATTTTATCCGGTGGTCGTCGTTGTCGTTGTATAGTGTATAAGCAAGTCGACATAATATATTGTTCGCCGTACGTTACTATATTTAGGTGCACCGTATGCTAACGCCAGCCACTGGAACGCTACCTCCTGCTGCTGCAGCCCATAAGATTGCTACTTTCGTTGAACTACCATATAACGCCTCGTCAGGATTAAAATTACGTAAAACAACCAAGTTTCAGCAGAAGTGATGAGTCTACCTTTCTAATCTGGATATGACGGATCAGACATACATAACATAACAATACTGAATGATATTGTGGGTTGCATCCACAATGAGATTCACAATATAAATTGCAATACACAACATGTATTTTTTTAAGTTGTACCGTTTCATAAAACATTACATCCATGTTAAATCCATTTAATGATTATTTATTGAATTAAATAATAAAAGAAAACTGTTTTTATTTTTTAGTTATTTTGTAATTTTCAGAAAATTTTCAAGAGAGTTTTTTAAAAGTATTTATTTCATTTTCCTAAACGCTTAAAATAAAAATATAAGTATAAAATAAAAATGTAAGATTTTCTTTAATAGATTATATATGTGACTCAAAAAATTATAAAACTATAGAGAAAGTAATGCAATAACCGGATGTGAGGTCATCAAAAGAGTTAACAGAGCAAGTCGATGTGCGGGAGTGAGACGATGAACGAGTCTTTAATTTAAAATTCGATTTACCCTCCGTTTCCATTCGTCTACCGTTATACTATACTATAACATATATAACGATTGCTTGCTGTACCGCTTACCACTAATTCGCTTTTAATACGCCGTAAACTACAACATACAAGATATTTTATCTGTGCATGTACATGTATGCTCGACACTATTATATGAACGATTTAATCGTTTGGTGTAAATTTGAAGTAATTACTTAGACTTTTTCATTTAGACATAATAGAAAGTAGTAATTAATGTACTGTTTCTTTTTTATCGCTTGACTTAGAGCGCGCATTTACTTTCTAGCTTTTCTTTTATATACATAGAAAGAACGATTTTATTGAATCTAAAAGTTAAGCTAAGTATAGATCAGAAAATAATTTGGTAGATCATCGAAATAATTAGAAATCTCAATGAATCATAATGCTACCAGTTTTAACATTCTGGTATCTAATTTAAGCTACATTTAATACTATCGTACATAATTATTTTGATGATCCCATAAAATTATTATCAAATCTAGTTTAATATTCAAATGTTTCAATAAAACTATTCTTTCCATATAACGTAGTATATTTTATGACTTTGTGTATAATTTATAAACAGATACATATGGTATTCACTTATTAATAATGTCTTCTAATTTAACAAATTACTTAGCGAATATTAATATTATTTGAATTAACATTTATTCGCTTTAGATTGAATTACTTTTTAAAAACTTCAGTCTTTTATATGGAAAATGTAAACTCGATGAACATTTTTAACAGTAATTAAGTTTTTAATTGATTAAAATATATAGGAGGAAACAAATAGAAATTAAAATGGACACTATAACTGTTCATCAATTGTTAGATATCGATAAATTAACAATAAAATTAACAATGAAAAATGAGTTTTAATCAAGCGCTTTTAAACAATACGCTAACTTTTCTCGTTATTCCGCGGAAGCGGTAGTTCGTCGTATACGTTCGAAATAACATACCGCGGAGGAGATATTAATATAACGCATCTCGTAAGGTCGGTATCCGCCGTCGTTAATTCCCCGCGGCGAAGGGAAGCATACATATACAAAAGTACGACGATTACACGGGCTCGCGGTCAATAATTCCCAGCCGCGTGTTAACCATTCGCCGTGTACCGTACGTATAAACCACCCGGTAGCTGCTTGAAATGATGTATGCGCGAACGTTACTAGCTATTTACTCGGAATTGTATGCATATGTAACTTAACTCAATACCGCCGCCGGACTCCATTACCGTTTCGACTGCGGCGGCGACTACGGGGTCATACATCGTTGACCCGGCCAGTTTGCGCGCATATTTACCGTAGCCCGTGAGGTTTGCGGACAATGTTTGCCCCTAGGAGTGCGCTTGCCTCTTCGATATCGCGGCTGCCGAACATGTTCGAATCTGATAAATCGAATGTCACAAGTATCGATACTAAACATCGTTGCGTGCATCGCCGATACCTCCTATCATAATCAGGGAAGAGGGAGAGACTTGCACCCTTGAAAATGGATTAAGGGCAAGTAATAATTGTCTATTCGAAACAGACAAATAATTAATGTCCGCCATTAAAGGTATAAATGCTGAATATTGTATTCAATAAAAGAGATATGTAAAGATGATCTTGTAAAGATGTGATATTACTGCGAATATTATCGTCATAAATTTAAAGAGAACCAATGAGAGCAGTGGTATACAGATATATGAAGAGAATATAAAGTAAAATCGAGTTAATATCAGATAAGTTTAAGCTCATATTTCGTTATTTATTTTTTTTGTATTGTAAAAGAAAATAAACTCATCAGACATTACAAGAAAAAATTATTTTTGTTGAACGAAGCAAAGAACAGAATTAATTAAATTGATATTCAGTGCTTTTTATTTTTAACGTAGACTAATGTTTTCAGATTCTTAATGATAAATAATTATTAAGCTACATGAGATTGATTACATGAGATAAAATAATTAATCAAACAAATACAGATCACATTTAGTGTAACGTAGTTATATATTAACAGTATTGAATTATACTCGATCATACATCGGTAGTTTTATCGAAAATTATTTTGGACCGTAAAACATTACGCTCAAAACAAACTCGACATATTTGATATATTATTCCGTGACTCCAATGGAACGAAAAATTAGAATTGGCTTGGATTATCTGTCCGCACACAAAAATCATCTATTTCGCTGTTTGTACTCTCGCATGATCGGATCGGGATCTTACAATGCGCGATCGGAAATTCGACGGAAACTGGGAAATGGCAGAGGACCGGCGAGTTATGAATTTTTACGACTAGAGAAGCGATTTTCAATCTGCACCGTGCGTTATCGATTTGCGCGGTGCAGAATGATACAGACTGCCAGCAGGGCAGTAATAAAAGAGCGTAATAAAATCGCACGATTTCCCGTTATCCTCCTATCTCTCGGCCGACGTCGACATCGACGCGATGCGCTAATTATGGGAATGCATCGCGGCATTTTATTCCTAATTACGCGAGAATTCGTGTCGTCCGTGTCGTGTAGTACGTGTCCTCCGACAATGCTGGCCGCGGGGATAATGAACTTAAATTTGTCGTTAAACATCACCTCCATACGCGCGCTATTAGCCGATGGAATTTTCACGGAAAGTGACGATAGGCACGCAAATGCACAGCGACGCATACCGTGGGCGTAGCAAACATTTCCTTGTTGTAGGTACTTCATCGTGTAGGGATCGATAATTCAATTTTTTTTTAATTCCACTCGTATACGCATTATGATGGGTCTTTATCTCCGTTTAAAAAAATACAGAATTCATCAAAAAGATATCATATACATTCTCCGATATTTCCGGATTAACGAATTACAATGCATTGTAAAATGTCTGCTTTATCGGATAAATTTCGTCGAGAGAATTGATATATTAGCCAAAACGAAATTACGTATATAAAGAGAGTTATAACAGTTATTAATCTTCGTTGTTTTATTCGTTATTCTCTGTGAGTGTGTGAGATACATGTCACAAATAACTGCGCGGGCGTTTGTATAATTAACGAGCGCTCGATTACGCAAGTTACGGGGATGCGGAGACATATACTACATACGGGAGATTGAAAACTCGATCGTTCGCACAGGACGCGCATAAACTCATCCTCCCCGCGCGCAATCACGTCTGATTAGTGCAATCAGCTGCGGATTTTGCGTAACAACGGGGTTCGATATCGCGCGATATACGTCGGCACGTAATAATGACAATCGAGCGAACACAAATATGTTTTTAATTAAATAGCACGTTTGCATTATCCGTTTGGAATAATGATTAGCCCAACTCTCTCTCCCTCGAAGGGAGACTGAGCGAACGCGAAACCCGCGGAGGTGAGTTCGAACGAATAATAGCGTCGAATGAAATTCGCAAATGCAATGCCGCATGTATTGCGCCGTGTATCATAACCGTCGCGTTGCATTTTCCTGCAATCAAATGTCACGATGCGAAATTAATGGACGAAGCAACAACATAAAGCCTCTAGCTAGTTACATCGAGGATCTGAACGAGATCGAGTTGTATGATTGCGGAATAAATTGATGAGCGGGAGATGTGTTAGAAGATAGTACATAGTAAATAGCCATCGCTGGTTGATACGAAAAAGAAACGAGATGTGAAAACGTGTAATCGCACAATGTAATTTTTGCGATGTGGATTTATATCATTCTTTTTTTTTCAAAGTAATAAATAAGTTCCAATAAAAAGAAATACAGAGAACAAAACACGTAACTCGAATTTTTCATCGTTAAAATTCGGCCGGAAATAGACGCCGCGTGACTTCCTGTTGTACAATGGAAAGCGAAGTATTTCGTTAACGAGAAACGCGCGGGATATCATCGCCACAGAGAAGAGCGGGATTCGATCGTACGGAAAGCAATACGGTGTGTCCGCTTTTGAAGCGACCGTTGAAGTGGTCGAGGGGAAAGAGGACGTGGTGGAGATGGGCCCGAGGTTGTTTCGCGAGAGTCACCGGTCGTAATCGTTGTTATCAAGTGGAGGTTAGTGGATGGGTTCGCGTTCGTTGTTTGCATTCGACGGGGTTTGGAAGGAAACACGGAACGCGAGAGAGAGAGAGAGAGAGAGAGAGAGAGAGAGAGAGAGATGGAAACGAAGGGATCGAGGGAGAAAGAGAGAAAGAGAAAGAGGCAGCAGAGGACTCGTGTTCGTGATAGGCGGAGCCGAGTGGCGGTCGATATGAAACACCCCTCAATGAAACAAGCTCCATCCTTGCCCCTTCTCATCTCCTTTCTCTCTCACTCTCTCTCCATTTCTTCCTCATTCCGTCATCCCTTCGCCGACTCTTCACTCCCCTAACCACTCCCGCCTACACTCATTCACCCTCGAATGCTTCCACCTTCTCTCTACCCTGCACTTATCCGCCCTGAAGCTTATACAACGTGATCCGTCATAACGGCGCACCGCGAGACTTTTAACCTTCTGCGTATCTCTTTTTGCACCTGGTGAGGAAAATTTCGTTTCAACGAAAAGAAGAGAGGCAACGAGGTGCAAGCGAAGATATGAATCCACTCGCGAGTATATCGTGACAATTTTTACACTGGATAAAAAAGTTTACGAATTTATTCGTTAATGGTAATGAAAACTTGCGACTAACGTAGATAAATAAATTGGACGAACGATGGGATAAAACTGACATTCTCTCTATTTCAAGAAGCGAGTCAGTTAGCGAAAGTACTTAATATAACATCACTTTTGCAACAGCCGCTCTTTTCATGTCTCTATAAAGACAAAAGTTTCGACAGCGTAAAATCGTTGAATCTCCGATTATGCATCACGAAACATTTTCAACGGGATTAAACAACGTATCGACGTGTAATGCGAGTACAGGATTACAGGGTAGAATTGGCGTGAAGTTGACGGCACGTTGGGTAACGTGTAATTTGAATTGACTATTAATCGTCCGCGTAAACATTGGCTCGCACTGATTTACATCGCGCATTCAGCGCTAAATGTTTATTTGTCTAAAGCCAGTTCTGAACGACATGTATCCGCTTGTTAAATATTCCAAAATTATGTATTTACGTGATGAATTTTAGCAATATTCAATATTGTCATGTGAAATCACGTGGTTTAGCTTTAAAATGTACGATACGCCACACAAACCATCGCGTTTTCCTTTCTCTCTTTTTATATATATTTTCGAAGCAAACGTGGTCGAAAGCTTCATCACGAATGCTGCGACATTTCTCATCATTATTCAACCTTCAAAATTTTGTAGCAAAAGGAAAGCAAATTTGAGCAAATGTAAATTTCAAATTCAAATATCTTCGCGATAGGAAATCTCCAACGTTTTCTGCATTTTTCAATTATTTAAATATACAGAAATGTTCATTTAAATATACAGTAATGTTCACAAATTCTTTTTTCTTGTATATGTTTGCGATTTTATATTCGTGGAATATATTATTAAATGTAAACGTCACAATTTTAGATTTTATGAAACGGTATTCACTGGATACAATTTCTCAAATTTTTTAAATAATAGTTTCTCGCGTTGTATGTTATATAGATAGTTAAATCGCTTGCAATTGTTTATTCTTAAAATTAAGTCTGATGATTCTCGAGAAAATTTCATAACAGTTTTTAATGCATCATAAACATGAAGCAATCTGACGGCGTCGTTCGCCGATAGTCCCCTAATGTTTCGCGGACGATAGTCCCAGCGAGGATTCTGATTTCTCTGTAAATCCTGCTCCGGATTCAGCGTAGCCGGTGGTACCGGCGAGCGAAAACCGACGCTGTCAACGAATCGATATCCGGATGGGCGTGGCCTTGTCGATCCTCTCGCGGACGGAATAGAGCGCGCGGAATACCCCCGTTCTGTGCTCTCGCAGAGATGCTCGCACCACGAAAGATTTAGCGGCTCGATTTAGTGATGTTCGATATTCCCCTCCGTCCGTCGTTATATCCGACGTCGACGACTATAATTAAAAGTCATCCGGATTTCGTTGTAGATTTCGCTTGATAGATAACGTATAACGAGAAGCTTCTATAAAGTATACAATTTCTCTCTTTTTGTACACCGTACCGTTTTGTCAATTTTGTATCGACTCTTTCCATTTCGTAGTCCATCCGATGAGCCATTACTATTAAATAATAAAATAATTTCTATACAAACGTAAACATAACGAATATCTTGATCAAAAAATTATTTAACAAAAATTTGATAATGCCCAGACTAATAAGGATAATATACTAATTGAAAACAATCTTGTTAATTCACACAGTAACGCTATTAATAAAATACATGTTTCTGTTTCGATAAAATAATATTATTTGTTTCATTAATGCTGTTAATTGCTAATACAATTCTTCGCGCATTAAAAGTGAAATACTTGATGAAATGATTCATTTAGCGTTAAAGAACCTTGCATAATAAGAGATTTCATTATTAAAGCTTATTTAGAAGTTTATTATTGATTTCTTATAATACATTATGACTTGTATTGAGAAATATTCAAACAATCTGTCGATGAAAGGAAACAGAACAAATCCAGGACACCTTGTATAATCATTCTCGTGACGTGCCAAAGTAAACTGTTATCTGCGGCGGAATATTTCATTACGGCTTGGCGCACACAAACGAAAGTGTATTAACGACAGAATTCAGACCTTCCCTCTACCGCGCCCTCCTACCCGGAACGTTGCATATAAAACGCCTTAATGGCAGTACGATAAGGACATGATTTATCGTCGCTATAACTCCCGAGTGTCGCCGGGGTGTAGGGCATGTCAACCGGCTACTTGCTCTCAACGAGCGCGATTAACGTATTTATTCACCTTCCGCTTTTCGTGCTAAATGCGAAGCAATGCGACGTCGAAGCAAAGTATAGAGAATGTTTAGCGTCGACATTGATACCGAAAGAAGGTACGGACAATACACTCGAAGGTGCCGAGGGGACAGTATTCATAGCTTGAAATATTGTCATTTGTCACAAGATTACTATTTGTGATCAGTGAGCATAAAATGACTGCAACGACGTGAAATATATCGCTCATATTTGTCATATTGTATTATAATTTATTCAGAAATTTCTTAATCAACTCAAAATTCAAAATCACTAACTTTCTCTCTAAAAATATAGTGGGACATTTTGATTTGTAAGTTATGAAAGGATCTCTCGAATTTTAAGCAATTAGAAAGCTTGGGATCTGTAAAGCTGGCTGATAAAACTTTGTTCTTAATTAAATTCAAACAGATTTACTTTCATAGGATTTTAATTTCAGAGCTTAATCACCATGATATTTTACGTCAAAAGTTAAAGACAAGCAATGAATAATGGTCTTCTATTTCGTTGAGGAAAAATAAATAATTCCAAATAATTCCAATAAATCTTCATTAAGGTTAATCCTATTGTGCAAGGAGTGATACTTTAAAACACGATCTTATTCAATGCATTAAGTGCTACAAAACGAGTACTCATCCGGGTCCTCAGGAAAGAAATCTTCAGACAGTTTGATATAAGATGAATATACAGCGAATAAATTATACTTATATTAAATAAAAGAATAAAAGAAATATACCAAAAAATATTCAATAGAGAATCGATAAAGAATTAATATATTTTTAATTAAAATTTATTTTTAACGCAGATTGGATAAATTATAGGATGTCTACGTTTAAAAAGGAAAGTTGACGCGTGAATACTCCGGTATTCCGGTATTATATTGACAATACTCGCTCGACCCTAGGCGCATTAACGAATGTAAATCAATTAATCCTCCAAGCAGGGTTCCCAGCTATCGGGGCGAGCTAATCCGACAGCTAGAGGCTGAAGGGGAGTCAACCGAAGGAGAGAGGGAGAGAGAGAAAGAGAGAGAGCAGAAAGAAAAAAATAGAAGACCCTCTAATAAGGTAATATTACACTCTGTGCGAAATAATTTGTTGTAGCGTAGTAAAAACTAGTAAAAAAGTTTCAAGTGTTTACCTTTGAAAAACATTATTTTATGTCGAAACATAAATAATGAATGAGTATTTTTCTCTTTTTTTTCACATCTCATTTTTTTATACATCTATTAATATTATATAAAATAATGTTAAAGCTAATTTATTTGATACTGTACAGTTTCAGCAAATAAGGAAAATAATAATTTCGAGTATCAATTTTTTTTTTTTTTTTTTTTTAAAAAAAAAAAAATAAAATAAAAAAATAAAAAAGGAAAAAGGTAAAAGATTTTTTTTTCTTTTTGTTTTTTCTTAATGGAAAATAAAATGAAATAAAATAAAAGTAAAAATATTCAATTCCTATTCGAGGATAAAGGAGGGCCGTTAGAACCCTCAAAAATGCGTATGCAAGATGATTTATGCTAAGACATGTTGCGGGAAATAAACGTGCCATG
>Ga0157363_1006256_pt1 | contig 11171 bp, 4 predicted proteins | sample AttsexASBM1_FD_111477 | JGI IMG/M metagenome (GOLD analysis project Ga0157363, IMG submission 111477) | Fungus gardens microbial communities from leaf cutter ant in Ribeirão Preto, State of São Paulo, Brazil - Atta sexdens ASBM1 | ecosystem: Host-associated > Fungi > Mycelium > Unclassified ...
ACTCTGTTGGTAATCTTTAATCATTAGATAACCATATAGTGAAAATGGATCTGGAATAGCTGAAAATACAACTATTTGCATAAAAACAAATAACATTATATTTTTAATAAGAATCTTATATTTATATGTAAAAGGAATTATATTCAATATTGTTCTCTCTTCTATAATAGTTGTTTTCCACACAAGTCAAATTAAGTCGAAAGTGATCTGAATATTTTAAATTCAGATTAATGATGTTTATTTGTTTTCTATGGTGAAAAGTTATCAATAACAACACAGGTAACATAACTTCATTTTTAAAGAGTTAATAAAGCACATACTCGAGCTTATGCAGATTGTAGGTAAAAACTCAGTTAAATTTCACTTCTCATGCAAAAGAAATGTCCATTCAACTGAGTTATGATGTCACAAGTGAGAATTATCTGAGAATCAATATGTAAATGGAAAGTAATTAATATACACTTTTTATTACAATTTTATATAATACATAAAAGATGTCGGCAAATATATTAAATTGAAAGAGATGCATTCAAAAATGCTCTGCTCTATTTAAAAAATGAAAAATCCAAGTTGCAATATAAGATCTACTTTCTATAGCTGAACTAATGTAATAGTTTTGGAACACAAAGTAAAATATTTGATATATGATGAAAGAGAAAGTTCTAATGTAGGAATAAAAGCAGATTTATATTTCCAGATTGAAAGTGTATATTGGCCAGTTCGTTATGTTCAAGGATCAATATTATATTGTTATACTTTAGTTTAATAACCTAATCATTATCAATTGATGAAAATTAATTTGAAACTAACTCGCTAAGAATTCCATTCGCCGACGACGAGTCATACACTGTATTATCTGGCATATTGACATTGATTGACATCAGACTTGAATAGATTTCCGGATTTTTATTCTTAAAAGGAAGTAGAATGTAGTAGAAAAGTACACTGCACAAATAGAAAGTGAAATAATAAAGTTAAGAAAAACGACTGCTATCTTTACTCACTTGTTTAAACTGCTCAACGTATGTACGTCTAATTAGTTGAGGTTAGTTCAGGCTAATTCAGGTAACTGCATCCAACCGTGGCGTGTTCCCCTGCTTCTTCACACGTTCCGTCTACGACATAAAGTGCAACGCGATAAGCTATGGGATTTCCGAAATTCTTTTGTCATTTGCGACAAATCGTACCTCTGGTAAGTTCGTATCGGAATAGATCTCAAGCGTAGCACGATTTTTGGATATCGACTATGTTTAGCGCGGGTGAAGAAATTAGGTTAGGTTAGGTTAGAACGATGGACGACATATGACGCATTATCGAAAAATCTGGATCCGTTGTCCTCTTCGGATTTCAATCGCATCGAATTTATCATCGTACACCATCGCTCAATTGACTTTAATTTGAATTACCTACCTCATTTCTTGTTTTTTCCAAAATATGCAATTTGCTTCGCCGTTCGTTTGTTGTTACGATGCCTTCCGCACATTCGTCACTTTATGTCGATGGCTAATCGGGAGACAAATTGTTAATATATATCGTTGAAAAATCGTGATTTTTATAATTATACTATTTTCGGTATGAGAAATGAAAGACAAAGAGAATAAATCCCTTTCTTTGTGCGGTCAGTACTGATCAGTGCGCGTCAGTGCGAAAGATACGAATTGAACTGATTCATTGATCACGTGATCAACTTCGATACTTTTCGAAAATCTTTGAAACACTTCTTACGATCTATTATATGTATATATAATATAGAATATATATATATACAATATATATATATATACAATATATATATATATACAATATATATACAATATATATACAATATATATATACACAATATATATATATACAATATATATATATATATATATATATATATATATATATATATATATATATATATATGTATTTTTCAAAGATACAGTGCAGTGCAGAGCGCTTCGCATAAGTTACATTTAGAAAGGCACTGTTAGTGCTAATTGTGTCCTTTATCGTCTAATAGAGAGTCTTCTTATGTTAATGATTCTTGCCTTCTGAAATTGTAAACGATGTCGATACGATCAGATCATATTTAAAGTACACAAAAATAAAAATTCCATTCGGCAATGCAAATCTGAGGCATCGGAGTGCTCTTTTTCTACAGTGCACGTGACATATGCTATAATATAAGAGCACTCCGATGTCTCAGATTTGCATTTAATTACGAACGCAGCTAAAAGATTTTTGTCGCGTCGCATGCTCCAACATGCTCCTGCCATAGTTCCTACTTACTCTAATAAGCGCATTGGAGTGAGTAGGAGCTATGATAGGAGCATATTGGAACATATTGGAACATGTTAGAACATGTGACGCGAACAAACCTGATGATACAATGCCCGCGAAAATGGCGAAGCCCGCCTGTAAACCGCGCGCCTGCGTTACGTTACGCATCGTCACGCGTTGTCGTCACGGCGCATGAATATGCGTCAGGACGAACAGATGAGTAAACTCTGCGGGACAGTTGTATGTTTTAAGTTTATCAAAGCACAGTCTAACAATAAGTCAGTAATACTTTCCAAAATATACAAGCACCCGAGACGAGATGCATCCACCGCGAACGATTGATTCTTCAGAACTCACGAAAGTAGAATGATGCAAATAATGCTAATAGTGTCTGATAATGTTCCTATGCAACCATATATATATATATATATAAAATGTGTGTATGTGTGTGCGTGTGTATATATGTTATTCAATAGGATCTAAGAAATGTTCTGCATTGCATAGATAGTGACCAGGTGTTCGATAAGTTTTGATGAAAAGCGTTCGAATGCAACTAGAGTGAACTAAACTGAACAAGAAAATCCATGTATATCCCCCTGATCATGTTTTTTATATAAAAGGGTTAATATTTTTTTTATAAGAGTTCAATCACTTTAGAAAGCTCTTTTAGAGAATGCCCTTTGAAGAAAATCGATTTTTTAAATATTTTTTTCAAATTTTATAAGTTCTCATTCTATATAAAATAGAGAATAAAAAATCTTTAAAATCTTAAAATACCTTAAAATATCTTAAATAAATGAGTTATGGAAAAATATGTAAACTTTCTTGACACTTCTGAAAAGTGTTCCAGTTTATACAAAGTCAGAAATTCTGAACAATTCTGAGGAAAATTTTTACTAAGAATGTATCTTTTATATTTATTCTAATATTATTTATGTTAATATATAATATATTAAATATCGTACTATTGACGTTACCTAAAAAAAAAATCAATTATTTTTAAATAATTACATAACTGTTATGTGAATTGTATTAAACTGTTGATTATTTATACTATACTGCATGTTATATCTTAGAATCTTTTTTTGGCTAAACTAGTGTACATTTTTGAACTTAAAATGAGATAAGTATATTTTTAATATTTGGCGAAAACAAGAAAGAGAATTCTAGTGCAGTTTAATGCAGAAATAACCGACCTATAAATTATTGTGAAGCGCATGATCACATGATCGAAATTTTTCTGCGATAACAGAATCTTTAGGGCTGCTGCACATTTTCAGTAACTTGTACCGTAAGAATTAGCCAATCAAGAATCAGTCAAGAATCAAAAACGTATTGTTCTGATTTGCTAATTCTCAGAGTATATTCACATAAACTTGTTGCATAGCTGCATAAACATGCGCATAAAGAAAATTATTCAATTGCATTTTTATGATTAGTGGCCTAGTTTCCACCGAGAGTTTAAATGATTTTATGATTAGTGGCCTAGTTTCCACCGAGAGTTTGGAATGTAAGAACCATCAGAATGTAAGAACCAACTACAGTCGAGTATTCCCTTGTTATAGTCGAACGACAGGGGAATGCACGACTATAATTGGATGTAATTCCTCGGTGAAAACTAGACCATTGTTGTGAAAAGTGTGTGCAAATCTTATGTCCAATGTCAGAAATTGATACGAGATCTCGAATGGAAAGAAAGTGTACCAATCACAAATCGATTGATCGAATTGTTAAAGTGCGATTGACCAATTCTCTTCATCCGAGATCTGGGATCGATTTCTAGCATCGTGAATACAAGGCTTAGGATTTTTGTTTTTTGTGCACTTTTTAAATATATTCTCAAAAATCAGTTTAGCATCTATGCTATTTGTAAAAAAATTATTCCAATCGTTATATTATTTTATATATATATTATGTTAAATATAAATATAAATTTCTTCATAATTAGCCTGAAATATACATGGAAAATCAATCAAAAATTGTCTGAGCAATGTTTAAGCTGTTATACAATGCATAGATGTTTTCTGATTGATTATCGGCGATTATACTTTCAATATTTGACAATTTCCGATTGGTGAAAAATTTACTGAGCAACAAAATACGAATATTTCTTTTTTATTATATTCATATCATTGGAGAAATAATATCGAATATTAATTAATTGATAACTTTTAGATATGACTTGATGAAGTTGGCGTTGTATTTTATTTATATCACAGCCAAAGTTAATTCAATAAATGTATGCACTTACTGTAGTTAATGTACATTTACTATAATAAATATTTTAAATACAAATGTACATACATTGAATAATAATAAATAAATGTGTACTTAAGCTTACACTTTGACTGTGACATAAATACATTCAAGGAAAAGTTGAAGGATAAAATTTTCTCTCAAAAAAACATTGATGAAGTTTGAGTCATTATGTGTTTTTTTTTTTACCTTTGTTCTAATGATATAAATGAAAAGTAATGACAATAAAATAAAAGAAATTAAATTTAAAGAACCTCAGTTCTCAGAATCAACTAGTCAAGGTCAATTTAAAAAATTTTGATTCGAGTTTCGTATTCATTCGAAAACGTAGTATTGAATATGTTGAATTAAAAAAAATTTTTTAGAACTTTTAATGCATAAGTAAAAAAATTAATACATTATATATAAAAAATTGATTTGATGAAACATGTTCATATATATAATAATTAATTTTGTATAAAGAAAATAATTTTTAATAAATATATCAATATAAAAAAAAATCGTTTATCTTCTTTATAAATTTTTATGAAAATGACAGAGTAATTACTTAACAATATAATTAACGTAAATGTTGATGTTTTAATAAAAAGATATACAGAGGACAAAATAAATTAATTGATCATTCTGCGAGAAAGGTGACTTCGAATCTTTTAAATAAAGCTATTCGCAACAGCGCATGTAAAAAAAAGGACCCTTATATATTTATCTATATTTACATTTGCTTATAATGTACATTTTATAATGCTACGTACATCAGTCAACGATCTTTTGATTTAAACGATTTACTTTTTATTCATCTATCGTCTTCTAGAAACGTCGTAATTGTTATACAGTATCTCTCGTGTCTTTGTATTTTGATAGAACTAAATAACGGGGCAGCATAAATGTTCTCAGACAAAGAGACAGATCACTCCGGTCAATCGGTGTAAAATCCAAGCGAATGTTATATTATTCCAACAATCGCTAGTCATGAATGTTATGCTCAACAATACATATGGACGATTTTTATGTAAACGATGATCGATAACAGCGATGATCGGCGAGATGCCGTCATTTCACATCGCCGTAACATTGGTAGCGGCAGTAAACGCTAAGTAATAATATCACAGTGTGGGTTTCTCGTCCGCGGGCTCCTCTTTTATAGGATGGCTGCATTCCATTAGCGCAGGATTCGCCACGGCGATTATGTTGTCTCCACGCGAGGCTATCACCTACACATAATTCATGTGTGAGCCATTAACAGCCGTACAGTAAAATTCCGTGGCGACGTCTATCGCCGTTTTTTTTTGCTATTCTAAAGAAGCATGCATTATGCAGGAACTGCAAAAAAGGAAAGGACAGCGCAACAGATTAAAAAAAAACTTATGCGTCGTATTTAGCAGTTTTTGCAAACAGTTCTTTTGATGTTCAAGCAAGGATGACGAATGAAAGATGAAGATACAACGAAGACCTTGGATCTATTCGTCACTCACCTTTAGATTGAAATCGCTTTCTTTGTCGGTGTTCTCAGCCTCCGCTTCGTTTGTGTCCTGAAAAATATGCATATTATATCGCTGTTCAATTCTGTTCCAGAATTTAAACGCACAGATATATATATATATAGATTGTTTTCCTAATATTACACACATACATGCATAGACGAAGATTCCTCGTTAGAAAAGGAAAATTGGCTATCCGAGTCACTAATTTCTTCCACGCTAGCGCTGAATATACCGTTATTATTCTTCTTCCTCCAGACTGGACTGAAACATTGCGAATATCTGAACATCAATTGGCGCTATTTTATTTACGTAATTATAAATACGTAATTATAAGAAAAGAAAGATACAACTCTCTAAATTCGAGAATGTTATAAGTTATATTCTAAAGAGTAATTTTTAATTATTAGTACATAAAAAAGTGAATTTAAAATTCCAAACAAGCAAAAAACGTGATATAGATGAATCAATTAGAATATATATTTTTCAAATTAAAATAAATTAAAGAAAATATTTAAATGAAAAACATACTTTTCTCGACCATTTTAATTTATTATTTATACACATATTAATTTATTATATAATAATATAGATCTTAATATATTTTAATTTTTGTTGACTAAAAAGAATAATATCTACATATATTACTTGTTTATATTTCTTTTCTTGTTAATTTCTTGTTAGTTAAAAATTAAAATCTTTAATACATTGGGAAAAAAATATTGCACTTCAAAATTAAGGATAATCACCTCGACGACCTGTGTCTTCTCGTAATAGAATTGTTAATATCCGTTCCAGAACAGCGTAGATCTAACTCCTCCTGGAACAGTGAACTGCTACAGACAGTAGAAGTAACAAATTTGGATGTATGAAAGAAAAAGAGGAAAATAACAGAGGGGAGGTATAGAAATGAGACATGTGAGAGAGGCACGATCAAATGCGAACAAATAAATACGACTTGGGATACCAGGCGCAGAGCATAGAGTCCAAGCAAGTCGTATCGAATGATTTAATCTTCGAAACGACTGATTTTTGCAATCAAATTTAACATATAATACAAAAAGAATTTCCACGTTATTTTTCCATGAAAAATTCCATATGTGTTCTAATTTCGAATATCTATTCAACATGCAAATTGAAGATTTAGTAAAAATTCATGCAATATAAGCAAAAGAAACCATGATCAAAGTTAAAATTTAAAATAATTTATAGAAGATTTATAGAATTATCAAGTAACTCTCAGAAATGAAAGAAGAAAAAAATAGCTGTAATATCTAAACTCTGTTAATCCTTCGTGATCACTGAGAATCCAAAAGACCCCAAAAAGGTATGAGCCTTTATATTTCTAAGGTCTCTCTTTAAAACTTAAATTCATTTATCCGAAAACTATTCTTTTTGCGCCTAGAAGCCAGACATTGTTTCTTGGACGTCACTATTTGCAATTTTTTTTTAATATGTTAAAATTAAAAACTTTAAAAAGTTTCTCGTTAACGTTAAAAAGTCTCTGCATTTCTTTCTCTTTCCATATTCTACAATGTTTAAAGTATGTTCAGTAATTTTTCAGTGATTTTAAAGAACAAAAACTACAAATATGATAATCAATTGAAATATTGGGCAATTATGGCTCATTTTGCCCCTTGTGTAACCAATATAAAATTCTTGGGAGATGACCACGAAGGATTAAAAAAAAGATTTTAAGATATTAATAATTTGCATGCTCATGCTGCTAAATAGAAGCGAATTTTCACAAATTAAATTTAGGAAGCATAAATAAACAACAATAATTAAATAGAACGTTTTTTATGATGCAATTTAAAATAGAGATTAAAATGAAAAAATTAAATTAAAAACTCTTAATTTTTTACCAAGATATCAAAAGTTAAAATTTGAAGTGATTAGAAAGACAGGAAATTATTTTAAGTTTTAAAACTGATATATGTCTGATATTAAAAATTCAAAAAATTATGAAAAAGATGACATTTTATTACATTCGCGATAAGAATGAAAAATACAGGTTGGCTAAAAATATTCAAGTTAAAAAAATATTCTAAATAAACGAATGTTATTTGTTATCATTTTGATGTCATTTTGATGTTAAAGGCAACACGTCAAAATGATGTCAAAATGACGACAAATAATAATCAGTTTGTTTGCTGGAGCGTTAGTTATTGAAACGAATCTGTACATTGCTATTAATTTTGACAAGATTCGATGTATATAAACTTTGTTCTCATCATAATCTTTGATTATTATTTACACATAACGCGAACAAGTAATTCATATATTGATTATAATCGTCATTTAGTGACATAAACCAAATTTATCGATATGTTTATATATATATATATATATATATTGATTTTGGCTTTAGAGATAAATATAATTAAGTCTCTATAATATAAGATTAACGACAAAGTGTCTTAATACATGCCATAGTTGCAAATTACGAAGGAAAGATTCAAGCAGATCTCTATTGCAATCAACGAACAAGTCATCCGATCTTGAATCAATCAAGTGGAAAAAGCGCAAGCCATGCACGTGCTTTTGTAACTATACTTGACCTTTTTCACATCCATTCTGTTTCGCGCGTCTAAGTTAGTACGGGTGGTTAATGCGTGGCGATCTCTACGCGACGAGCGTACGGTTAATGATTAGCGGCCATGCGAGTGCGGCAGGTCACAGTGCACAGGGAACGATCTATTTCTGTGGATGAGATGATCTAACCTGCGTCGCGTCCTCACCCTCACCCTCACCCTCCACCTCGAGTTTTTGACGTTTCGAGCCATCGGTTTCCTCCCCATTCTCACGCGGCCTCGACATTGATAAGCTGTAATAACATCGAATGATTAAATAAATACATTTATATAGATTGAATCACATACTCAGTCAAATTGAAAGTAGATTTCCCAAATTAGAAATTTTCAGCGGGATACTAATAAGAATGTAATAGAATAACTAATAGTGTATGATGGCGAATTGACTGTAGAATTGAGTAGAATCTGCCACTTCGCAATTATTGAAATAATATTATATCAATTATAATAATATTACATCCCACTTAAATGGTTAGATAAAAATAATTAAAACATGATAAAGTCCATTTCTGCTAATAATCTTCCGAATTGGCAGACTTCACTAACAGAATAGCTTGATGCGAACACAATTGATATAAATTCGCCACGATACTTATTCTACTAGCATATTTTGATTATTGAGTTATTCAAGAATTCAAAAAGATATGATTGATTTTGCTAATTCAATTAACACTAATAATATTTTAATCTACTAAGATTCTCTAAGGTAATTTTGGATCACCTCTGAAATTAGGATCAGAATAATTCTGAATTTTAAATTCTCGAATTCGCAGGTTCTATAAAAGTATAAGTTTACTTACTATTGGCTTTTGGAGTAATGGTAACCGGAATCACGAACGACACGACGCGCTAAAGGGAATAGTTCATCTCTCCTAGTGAGGAGGGCAGGCACGAATCTGCAGATTTGCGCCGCGGCTTCGTTCACCGACACCTCGTGCAACGTCAAAGGCTTTTCCGGCTTTCTCTTGCAATCGAATCTTCCGTAAATCGCCGCGTACTTTCGGATTTCGTCCATTTTGCGCGGATCATTATCGGACATCGTCATTACCACCTGTAAAATGAAAATGCATTTTTTTTTTAAATATTTCATTGTACTCGCGCTAGAATTTGTGAATTAAATTAAAAGCTGGGTCATCGCCGAACGTAACAATCTCATTAAGCGATCGTGTTTGAAACAGATGTTAAATTTTCCACGGATGTAGCATCTAGCGATTAAAAACGAGCGTGCCTGCCGGTCGAAATTAACGAATCACCTCTAACTTCTTGCAGAGTTTTTTCTTCACGTTGTGAGGTTTGGGATCGAGGGGCCTTATGGTAGCGACGAGTCTCTCCGCAGCCTCGGCGAGTCGCTGCACCTGTGACTGCAGGAGGGTCGGCGTTGGCTGCGTCGGGCTCGCAGGTGCACCACCGCCGCCACCACCACTTGGACTTGGCGTGGTTCCGCTGCCGCACGAAGACTCGCACGTTCCTACCTACATAACAAAAATGAGCAATGAAGCATGAATGAGCATGAAGCGCGTAAAAATAACACGAAAGCGAACGCTCATCAGAAAGCCCAGATGCTTATACAATTATTTACGTAATATATAATTCAATAAAAATATCTAAAGCCTGATTCTACAAATGTAAGAGTAATCTCGATTTTAACTTATTATTTATCTTTTTCTAGAATTTTTCTTAGAATTCAAAAAATAAATAAATAATAAGTCAAACCGAGATTAAAGTTAACTTTTATATTTATGGAACCGAGTCTAAAAAATGTTCAAATACTCATAACTTGGTTTCTTAAACATTTAGCTATAATATTATTCACAAATTAAGGAAGGACATATACCCAGACAAGAAGATTCCATGTATAAATTTTTTCTTAACTCAAACAAGGTTTTGATCAATTCACGAAGATATATGTGAATGTTGCAGTATCTACTGTAATAGTTGCTGACACTGAAAGTGTATGTATAAAAGAGAAAATTATTACGATCCGTCCATTTTATGTCGATGTAAAACATAGTTTTACACGAACATAAGTTGGAGAAGCAAAAATCGAAAACTTCAGTACAGTCGCTCGATAGTTTCTTGCACATTAATCAAGGAGACGATTTCCCTCCGATTTCATCGACCTCGATCGAACGGTGAATCTTACCTGTAACACATTGGGGCTATGAGTAGTTGTGTAAGGTAAGGACGTGTTCGGACTCGGGCTCTGGCGGAAGGTCGTGGAGGACGCCGATGCCGACACACTGGTGACCGGCACGACCGGGCTGGCGCTTCGACAGGGCAGGGGTGTCAGCGGCATGTGGGGCGTTGTCGACACGTAGGACGTCGGTGTCAGGGAGGTCTGGGAGGTCGCGGCGAAGCCGGTTGGCAGGCTCTGCATTTGCGGCCGCGGGCTCGCGCACGCGAACCCCACAGCGGTGGCGGCGGCGGCGGCGGCGACCGGGCTCTTGGCGGCCGCTGCGGCAGCGACGACAGCAGCGGCGGCGGCAGCGGCGTTCGTCGGCACAACCGGCGTTTGAAACAACGCTGCGAGATGCACAATTTCGATGTGTTACACGCAAGATTTCATTGTGTGTTTCAA
>Ga0157363_1006257_pt1 | contig 11170 bp, 5 predicted proteins | sample AttsexASBM1_FD_111477 | JGI IMG/M metagenome (GOLD analysis project Ga0157363, IMG submission 111477) | Fungus gardens microbial communities from leaf cutter ant in Ribeirão Preto, State of São Paulo, Brazil - Atta sexdens ASBM1 | ecosystem: Host-associated > Fungi > Mycelium > Unclassified ...
ATAATCTTCCTTTCAAAAATGAAAATTAGAAAGGAGCATATAATCAATTCTACATATTTTAAAATATTGTGAAGAAATGATAACAAAATTTATTGTATTCCCAATGGTACATTTTGTAAATGTGTCAATAAACGCGAAAAATCGGATTTCCTTTAGGGTATAAAATTCGAGTTGAGGAACCTTTCGATTCAATCCGTTCACGCAAAGACTACTGGAAATAAACGCTGAGCATGTGGCGAATGTAAATAAAGGCGAAGGGGTGGTAAACGATTTCGCGAGACGAGCGCATTATAGGACGACGTGACGCTTTTTGGCGACGTCACAGACAGTTACAGACCCGTGGAAGACGATAAATACGCTTGCTCCTTTCGTTCGCGACAGTTTTCAGCGAGATGTCCTGGCGGTCCGCCAAATTGGCTGACATACGGCGGTCTTCTCGAGGCGCCGATCCATTTTCACGACTTGCGCCAGACGAGCCGGCTCGGTTGATCTCCTCGTCTTGCAACGTGATTCACGAAAGAATGGGAGGAAAAAAATAACGGCGCGTCTCTCGTTGTCGCTCTTTACATCAGCGAACGGCCGCGCTTCGTTACGAAGTCGGTCGCTCGCCTACGTGCCGCTCATTAACCGAAGACTTCACCGAAAAAGCCGAATCGCCGACTCATGCACATAAGCATTACAAGCCTGATCGCGCAATGCCGCTTAAATTGCCAGGACTAATTGCTGCGACGAATTTTGCAATCTTCTTACTTAACTGTGTTATCGCACCTTTTTACTATTCGACGACCTTACGTTTATTTTGGAGACGCGACAAATTTCTGCAAGTCATCGAAATTGTCACGTGACAGTCAAAATAATAATACAGTACAAAAAGTATTCCAAGAGATTTTTTATAAAAAAAAAAAAACCTTATTTATAGAAAATAAACATTAATTACCAATTTATTAACAATGAATATTTTAATTATTTTAAAGCTTATTTGTTCCACGTAGAATCAGTTTTATCAACGTTTTAATAAGAATAGTTTCCTCCTTTAGAAAAAAGCATATGACCAATTTACGTTTTACTCTAATATTAAAAGAGAATTTGGCGAAAATAACTGTATTCATAATCATAGAGAAACTAAATTTCTCGATTGTACAAATATTTTTATTTATCCAAATAATACAATTTTCAATTTTCGTTCGTTATTAAAATAATATATTTTAATTATTGCACGTTATATTTTAATTAATAATAATTTAGAGAAATATACAACCTATTCTATTGTTTCTTAATAAACTGCTAATTATACAATGTTTACTTTCTAAAAATAAATTTTTTTTAATATTTTTTCTGTACAAATATTTTTTGCACTCACAATTTTTTTTTTGTCTCTCAAAATGCTACACGTATCCCTTAGCTTATATCTGAAATCTTAATTAACAAAATGTAGTACACGAGGCAGTATCGAGAAATAGCAGATGAATTTCGTCTCCGATTTTGCGATACCTACTGCTTATTATATCTGATTAAATTACGCTCCGCGTGGAATATCGGATTTATGGCAACGCGAGAAGGAATTACGACGACGAAATTGCTTCTGAAAATCATTGCCAGTGCAGTACGTGCTCTCGGTTAGGCAAATCATATTATTTCGCGCGATTCATTTACTCACGTGAGATCGAATGATACGTGCCCGTCGTGCCACGACCTCACCGGTCGCGCTCACGCTCATTATAACGCGTTAGTGCGAATCATTCTTGCGCGGAACTATGTTTGGAACGACTTATATATGATATACAAATTATAGACTATCCTGCAAAGGCGAGACGAATGGCGCTTCTAGGGTGACTGGGAACTTTTTTGCAACACTTTCTCCAGTCGACAAGCGCTGCCTCATTATAAGCAGGAAATAACGCTCGATATATTCGATAAAAAAATAGAAAAATAAAATATTGTAAAAATAGAGAAATAAAAAACGGAAGAAAAAGAGAATAGGCGCGTTGACTGGCACGCATATCACGATTACTTGTCTCATAAAATAGTATCTTAACGTGTCTGTTATTGATAATACGAAGTTTTTGCAATAACGTGAATTCAAATGTGGTAAAAGTCATGTCATTCTTTTCTTAATTAGTTGTTAAGAAGAAGATAATCTGATCTTAACGTTCATCGTATCTAGATAAACGGTATTGCAAAAATTCCCTAATATTTGTTTATACTTTATAATGAGCGACGAATGACCTGGATTGACCTAAGAATGGAACTGGAAAACGGCGGCAACGTAATTTTGCCGTTTGGCGAGCGATCGAGAACCAGTTTAGAAGCTCCAATTAGTGAAATAATGACAGCTATGGGAACAATTACCGATTATCTCAATACACAGCTTTGTCCAACGAAACGCGCGAAGGAAAACTTGATAGTGCGATTTCAAACTTCAGTGCCTCGAAATATATCACGTTTACTAATCCCGTGAATTAATTCTGAGATATCAATAAGTATCGAGAAGAATACTTGGATGACTGGTTCCTCGGGATTGGTTCATCATATCTATATCTCGATTGACAATAAATTAAGTGGTTAATATAAGTTAAGTAGTTAATATGTGATCGCTCCTGAGAACAGAAACAATGGAACGTAAAACTTGAAGTGCTTTCTTTAATTGAGGATGTTGATTCTTTTTCCTTTAAATTTTTTTTTTATTTTTAAATATAATATGCGAGGTATGATACTATGATTTGCATTGCATGCAAATGAAATGTTACCCCGAATTTTAATTTAAAATTTAAACGTTAAAAGGTATTAAAAAGTAAGAAAATTTCTGAGAACATAAATTTAAGATAATCACCGACCTGCCACGATCGAATTGCAAGATGACATTCGAGCTGATCAATGGAGCTAAAATTAGCGTTATCGGTGTTGTTAACGTTGTGTACGACGTTCAACCGATGCTGGTCGTGAAAAATGCGGTCCACCCACGCGAAATAAATACGATCTTACATACGTGCACATACGGGTGTCGCGGGATCTCGAGAGCTGGACCTGAGTCGAATAAACGAACGAACGAACGAACGAACGATTGAACGATCGATCGGTCGATTGGTCCATAGAAAAGGGAATACGCCCCCGTACGCTTTCTATTAATAGAATGTCAGTTATTAACTGCCCACGTTCGTAATCGTGTTCGTGCGGTTTCCAGTAAAGTGCCGGACACGGGAAAAATATACGAAAACGTGCTTAAATTTGTAAACAGGATATTCTAGTGTTTTCTCTAATTTTAATAATTAATTAGTTTCAATTAATAATTTATTAGCTTTAAATTTTATTTTTCCAGAAATTGAAAAAAATTTAAAGTTTACCTGTAAATATATAAGTATCGTTTTGAGTATTAGAAACTTGAGCTCTAAAGAAATGACAAACTAACTTTAATATTCTATTTACGCTTGAATCATGGCGAATATATTACTGCTATTACACATCATGTTCATATTTCTATCAAACTTTCTAAATAACACATACATGCTTCAATCTCTACATTCTATTTATTTATTTATTTGGCTTCCAAGCCTTTTCGTCTTGAAGTTGACGAATCATGTACTGTATGACAGTCTCACGCGGTGTCATCGCGACTCATGGCTCAGTGGTTTCTCACCAGGAGATTTATCGTAGAGAGAAAATATTTCTGTGGCGTGAGTTTATTTTGTCCGGACGGAACGACGACGACAGAATGTATGGCGCAACGTAAATAAAAGTTTTTGGGTTTACGCGCGTGAGATTATTCGCCACAGTCGGCCGCAGGTGTTAGGAATTTCATACATCGCCGCCAACGTACTCGTATCATATTTACGATGTTGCTCGAAGTGTACGAGGCACGCGAAACTTATCCTGACTCTCTATATCACTAGTTCTCTCTATCTATCATTTTCATATTGACATTGTGCGAGAAACGTTCTCTCGAATATTTTCTTTTCACGATTTAACGAATTGCTGCGTCTAAAATCTACGACGCTTATCTCTGGATTATCTCTTTATGTTTAATATTGGTTAATTTAACTCTCCATCTGCAATCTGGGTCTTTTTTTAACACAAACAAAATTTCACTTTCAAATTTCTTCAAAATAAAAAAAGACGTCTGGTTTCCTTTTTAAAATATCTTATTAAAAAACTATTTGGTAATGTAATTAAAATGTTTAAAAATAATCCTGAATTTTTCACATTTTTTGAAACCCTAGAATAGTAAAAAGAAACTTAGGCTGGATGGGAAAGATAAAAATATAATGAAGGGTTAATTTTTAAATGTATTTTAAATGTACATAGAATATTTAAATTTTTAAGAATTTTCTTTCATCTACACCTCCTTTTTTTAATATTTAAAAAGTTTTAACGAAATCAGAATTTCTTTTGTTCTATACAAATATAACAATTAATATTTATAATATATTAATATATTATAAATAAAATAATTTTTATTTTTGTACTTTTCTTTTAATTAAACTTTGCATTTTTACCTTTAGATTTCTTAAATTAGAAATTTCAATCAATAAGTCATTAAACGATACAATTATTCGAGCAAAAATTATTAATACATATATTAATCAAACGTTTATCTCTGGATCGATCAATTAATTTCCATCGTTAATTCAGACTTGTCTGCAAGATCTTCCCGACAAGAGTGACGAAACGATTTCACCGACATGTTATCGATTCGGAAAGTCGTGCGAAAGATTTTCGTGCAGCCACGCGCACCACGCCGTGACAAATCGTTACCAGGAGATTTATCTTGTAGCAAATAAGTGGCCTTATTTATAGGACCGTGTCGATCGATGTGTCGGTGCAGGTTGTCGTTCGAGAGATCGAGCGCAGCGGCCTACCGTTACGCCTACGGAACCTGATTTTGGTACGTCGCGTCGCGTCGCGTCGCGTCGCGTCGGCAGCTACGACGTTTTTTGCATACCGTTGCACATGTTGTCCTTTTATTATTCAACACGAACGCGAACATTACTACACTTGGAGACGTAGAAATCTCTGATAACGGGCTATACATACTTTCGAATATATGCGCGTAGCAGAGGTTGTGAATAATCGACGATATGAGGATTGAATATTTATAAGATAACTAATGGTGACCATAGCGGTTGATATCGTGTCCCTACTTCAATAAAATTAAGATATACGATATTTTCTTTCTCTAGAGAGTCGCGTAAAATTTATATTGCTCGGATTTGCACGCGCTTGTTTACAGCTAAAGTACGTTTGTATGATGCATTCTTAAAATTTGTGTAAATCACACATTTACGTATTTCTTGCAGCTTTTTATGATTTCTCTTTATTATGATTTTTTTTAAACAATGTATACTATACAAAAAAATAACATGTATTTCTCAACTTTTGTTATATTTATGAATCTTGTCGCGTTTTTTATGCCTACATAATCGATTGCGATGTCTGAATTCGCTTCTTTAGTCGAGTCGTCAAATTTAGGGCGAAGTAAAAGCGGCAGTTTCTGCCGATTCGCGAAGAAACACAGGCGCAACAGAATAACAGAGACGTTACTCCGTCACGACTCGAGCATAATAATTACAGGTTGCGATTTTTCGAGCACGACGTTTCCGAGGTGGTCTGGGAAGGTTGTGTGGTAGGAAAAGGAAGGCGATGGGGAACCGAGGGGAACAGGGCACAGGGATGGAAAGTAGAGAATGTCACAGGCGGCGCCAGCGTGTCCTGCGCGTATACGCAATAGCTCTCGCCTGTCCGCCGACAGCCCCGTCGGCCATATATCTCCACTTACACGCACGAAATGTGCGTATGTTTATGTAATGCACGCAACGCGACGGAAAAACGGGCGTGAAATATTATGATTAGCTCGATTGCGTTGATCAATTGTGATACTATGCTTTGTCCGCTCCGCGGACTCTACAGCTATGGACTCTACGAGCGTGACGCGTCGGGCAAAGAACTGCTTCCATTGCACCTGGAGCATCGAGTAAAAGTGTTCGTCTAAACAACCTTTGATGCATAATAGATAGGTCTCTAGCTTCCGCGAGTCAATTTTGTATTGAAGGAAACATGTACAGCGATGTTCTTGAACGGTAACTTTCTCAGCGAGATTGAGATATTCTTGCCACGCTCGCACGCGCTTGTAATTTCGCAACATGTTCTCTGCGAAAGAATTTATGCCCGCGATCTAAGAAATCGAACATTTTATTAAAAATTATAAGCTGAATTCTTGAAATAAGACATTTATAAAATCGTCTTATTTCTGCAATTTGATAAAATATACTTTTTATTAAACTGTAGGATGATTTTGCTGAGGTATTTAAAAATTTGGCTAAATATACAGACCAGGAAATAATTTTGTTGAACTATCAAAATAATTAGAACTCTCAAGTTTCTGAAAATTGTCAAAATTTTTTTCAGAATTGTTCAACATGTTGGAATTTTTTTCATAAATATTTTGATATCTTAACAAATTATTTTCATTATCTAGTTAAGTTTGTAGATATTTCAGCAAAATTGTCTTTTTCTGCAAAAATATGTTCTTATTAACTAAACAAACATGTTTGCTTTCACATTCCAATTTTCCACTCTACAATCCCAAGAGGGAACGTTTATTTACAATTCTTTCGCTGGGAACTGATTTGTAGCGGCATACCAAACTTAATTATCCTTTCATTAATCACAAAGAGAATATTGCGGGCTATCGCCGCACTGGAAAGAATAGAATTTTATTATTGGAAGAAGCATTAGAAAGAATAGAATTTTATTGTTGAAAGGAACGGCGGCTCCTTTAACGATCTTTAATGATAAACAGTTACATCCGCATTTGAAAGATATTCTAGTCATTAAAGCAGCACGAAAGAGTGCGTGTGTATCATTTAGCTTTTTCTGCCGTCTTTTCGATGCAGAGATTACCTCGGATAGAGATTCGTGAACGTGATGGAAGAAATCGTCCCGTTCTTTATCTCGGTGTCCACTTTTTTCTCCTCGGGAAAAACGGCCGTGTAACTTCAATATATCCGCGCTCAATGACTTTCAAAGAAGACGAGATACGAGTAATCGAGGGCACACGGTGGACAAAGAGAACAAATAACGACGAGTCTGGTAGTTGCGACGCCGTTCACGTTTACGACGCGACAAAATAATAGATTCGAAATCACGAGCGATGAGCATGGACAGACCGCCTCGTTCTCGTCGTACGAATCATTTTGTCTTTATATGTATACATAAAAAAAAAATATAGCAATAGAATTTATTATTCCACGCGGTCAATCGACGACGCGTCACGATCCCTGAAGAAACTCGTCGAGCACGCCGTGTCGCGCCACGTCGAGTGCACCTTCGTGTTTCGCCGACGTGTTTCGCATCGCGAGAGATCTCGTCTCGGATGCTGTTGTTAACTCCTTCACGAGGAAGAGGAGGAGGCGCGACCTCCTGTCCGCGGGCACTCGGTAAACATTGAACGTCTGTGATTGGTAGGATTACCGTACCGGAGCTTGGACCCGCGAGCGAGTTCTCCAACTCCGAGCTGGACGTCCAATTTTGTACTTGTCCTTCGAGTTGAAGAGAGCAAACTTGCGTAAGAACAAGAGCAGTTTAATATTATACCGTATGATGTACATTATCCCTTCCACCCCCTTCCGAAGCTTTCACAAAATAAGCAAAATAATGGAAAAGGGCTATGTAATCCTTTTTCAATAATAAAATATATAGATTCTCAATAAACGGATTATTTTGTCGTTTGTATCATATACTTTTAGATTTGTAATATAGGCATGTATATAATCTACTATTTATTAAATAGTAGATAAAAAGACTGTATGAGTTTAAGATTAATAGTAATTTTTTAATATTATCTACTATTTAATAAATAATAGATAATATTAAAATTATAACTGTTAAAGGAGAAAGGCTACGAGTCAAAACTAATTTTTTATTACTAATAATTAATTTATTCAATATCTCATTGCTATAAACATTTAAAATACAGACGTTTCAATCTTTATCAGGTAATTTTCAGTAACACATAAAAATTACACAATTGAAAATAAAAATAAAAATAAAAATAAAAAGGTCGTGACATCGATTACATAATAGTTAAAAGTTTAAATATAAAAATTTACTAAATCTTGTCGCATGATTAAAAATTGAATAAAAATTTTTTTTTGCATGTTCAAAACATTTTAATTATTAGTTATCCGTACGAGGTCGCATAATTAAAATTATTAACATTACATATATATTCCCATTTCAACGGCATCGTCAATATTGTAGTTGATAAAAAAACTTATTCTTATTGCAATCGTTTGAAAAATCACAAAATCTATCGTTATATGTATTTGCCTCAGTAAATCGACGCTGTGGACCTAAACCGTAAGACAATTAAAGAGTTGAATTTTTAAAAATTTAATTCTCAATATTAAACTCAAAATTAATCGTACCTTAAATATTTTTTCTTAGTTCATATGATTGCAATGGATTTACAAATTTCCTTAGACATTATATTAATTATCGCTTGATAAAATTAGTTATCTCTACAAGATGATGATGTTGCACAATGACAGTAATAGAAAAGGAGACTGATGTTATTATAATTTTAGAAAGAGAAAAGCGTGAGAAGAGAAGAAAAATTGGAAGGGTAGAAACAATTAGAAAGGGGATAATGTTTGTAAGATAGAAAGATAGGAATCAGGCAGGGATTTTGTGTCACTTTGCTTGTTCAAACCATTTGATTGCTTTTGAATGTGTACCATCTCCGAAATCAATCTTTTGCTATATGACGACTCGTTGTCGAAAATTTGAAAAATCCATTCCATTCCATTCCATTTAAAATTATGATCGTGGGTTAACCAGTACGGTGATTCGATATTACTGATGGGGACCCTGTTTTTTTCTTAATGTCATTTACGTGTTCGAATATTCTTGTTTTTAATTAATGTTTCATTTGTCCTACATATGTCGCATCATAATCATGACACATCTTGTAAACCACTTCTTGATGCGACATAAGGTTTAATAAATCTTTCCCTCTAGTATACATATTTTTTTTAACATGTTAGGAATGGTAAATGTATTTTTTTTAGGTCAGTAGCAATCAACAAGAAAAATTATAATTGTTCTTAAACTTCTATGCTCTTTATAATCTTACCATAATTCATTAAATCACTGTTAATATTACATGTAATTTAAAAATAATATATTTAATAAGATATTAAACAACTTCATGTAAAATATATCTCATGAAATATCGTGCAGTTTATATTCGAAAGTTATATATTCAGTTACATATACACGTTCCTCATGTATGATATGATTAAATGTCCCTGCACGGCTATGAAATATTCCCCGGTAGCGTAATATATTGCCGAATTTTCACTGAATTTAAATGCATGTGTTCTCTCGCGCGGGCGCAGGCGGTGTCCCAAGAGTGCGGTGAATTGCTCGCTGAGTACTACTGATAACGTTCGCCCGATTTAGATAGCAGTTGAAACTCGCGTTTGCGCTCGAATCGTTCTGATCAGTGAGAATATCGTGTCTTATTCGCAAGGCCCGGCGACATGTGTAACCGTGGGCCGTAATGCGTGCCAACCCACGGATTTCGCCGAGTTAGATATCATCGAAGCAAGCCGACGCGAAGGCCTTCTCCGAGGACAGAATTTCACGAGAAAAATGCATCTGACATAACGCGAGCGTGGGAAAACCGGGACGAGACTGATTCCTTCCAAGGATTTTGAAGCAACGAAAGGAAGGATGAAAGAGATTAAATGTAAATATAAGTTGAAAGATTTGTCTCATTAAAATTGTACGTTTGACATGAGAAAGAGATCGTTACATGAGAAAGAGATCGTTACATGAGGTATAAATGCTTGAGAAAAATTTTAACAGATAAAAGAAGTTATTTTACATGCCTCCAACTCAAATTGCCCTTCAATCCCATTCACTCGTCATTTCTAACTTCCCTCTGGCACATTCCCTTCGCGCTTCGTTATAACGCGTACAAGTGAATACAAGTGCGCGCGCGGCACCATGCATGCATGCGTGTGTGCGTGCACTCGCTCTTACCGCGATCGTTTGTCCTAATCGCGGTGCGACTCCGCTCGCTCGGCGCCACGATTTGCATTCCTACTTAATTCCCGTGTGCACCAACCATGACGTCACTCGCGATCCCGAAGCTTATCGAACAGTCTCTCACAATCAGCCGCTGACGGCGCTGACAGGTAATAAAGAGGTATATCGATGGATCGGCGTATCGTTGATAGTCGAAAGGGTTTTCCTTTCCCAGTCGCGTGATAAAAAGAAGAGATTTTTGCACGCGATATTAAATAATAACAATATTAAGAATCTTTATTTTAGACCGCATATGTGAGAAACAAATCAATACTAGAAATTAAAAATGTCTATTACATATTCGAAGCTAGATCTTCTTTGAATAATTTAATCTTGAATATATGTCACTAATATATACTTACATATATACCGAATTGCGCGCCGAATTGTTTTTCCGGATTATAAACGCAATTAAAATTATTCTAATAATCGCGAAAATAAATTGACAAGCAATTTTAATTTGATGCTATTATCAAGCATCATATTAATTATAAAGATGTTAATATTTCGAAAAGACTACAACATGGTATATATGCAAGTACATATATAGCGTACATTAGTAATTCAAGATTGAATTATTTGAAAGCAATGAAGATTCAGCTTCGACCGTAATAGGCATTTTAGATTTCTAGTATTGATTGTGTTTCTCACATATGCGGTTTAAAATAAAGATTTTTAATATTATTTATATTACATCGTCTGAAAGAAAGACGTTGTTTCCTTATTATACCGATTATTGCGAAAAATATTACTAAGGCCTCGAGGGTCTAATGGCTTAGAACGCGTACAGAATACAAGAGATCCGGGTTCGAGTTCCGGTCGAAGTAATATTTTTCGCAATAAATTTATTAACAGTTTCAATATATTAACATCTTTATAATATGATGCTTGATGGTATTATCAAATTATTAAAATTGCTTGTCAATTTATTTTCGCGACTACTAGAGTAGTTTTAATTGCATTTATAACTTATTCTACAATGTGCTTTTTGTTTTCTATTTTTTGTGTTTTACCTTTTGCTTTTAACTTCTTTGCTCCGTTTTATTGATAATTGTATTTCTTATTTCTTTCGAAGTTCGTTAAC
>Ga0157363_1006258_pt1 | contig 11169 bp, 7 predicted proteins | sample AttsexASBM1_FD_111477 | JGI IMG/M metagenome (GOLD analysis project Ga0157363, IMG submission 111477) | Fungus gardens microbial communities from leaf cutter ant in Ribeirão Preto, State of São Paulo, Brazil - Atta sexdens ASBM1 | ecosystem: Host-associated > Fungi > Mycelium > Unclassified ...
AATAATTGCTGTTCTGTGTTACATGACATAAAAATTCACCGCGAAACTTACCATGCAAAAATATCTCATAATACGGACGTTGGAGGAATGGCAGTATAAAAGGTTCGGCCGTTCTTCATTTCATAAAAACGTACATTCTCATTATCTAATTTCCACCTCTCATTAACCGGCGGGAGTTTTTTGTACGCCACGCTCTTCCCTTCAGATGCATTTTTGCAAACGTATCACCTGGCCATTTTTCCCCCGGAGGGGGACCTATATGGACCGTTCCGGTATGCCGGAACAATGTCGTCTGCATATGCCAGTCAAAACTTTGACAAAAGAGCCAAAGGGTGCCACATTATCGAACATCACGTGTCTTAACCCAGCCGACCAAGGTCACTTACGGACTCTACTTTCACTTAAAAAATGCGACCGAATTAAACTTGACAGGAGAAAGTCAGTCATCCTTCTCTTTTTTGGATATAATAGATGATATAGTACGATATAATGGAAGATATAATAGACGATATAGTAGTACGATAATAAATTAAGAATTTATGAGTTATCATTATCATTTGAGGGGAAAGACTCGATAGTCATGTATTTCCTTCGTAATTCGTGGAACTCAATGTGTACCTACTTTGTGCATTATAGAAGGATAGGAATGATAGGATCGAATTAAGTAAATGGAGGCATATATGCATCGTTCTTATTTCTTATCTTAATCAACATTTTTCATTATTTTGCTGTTATATACAGACGTGAATATATCTTTTTCTTTATGCGTGTCATGTGTAAAAATAAAACTATGATTGCTATTAGCATTTATGTAAGTATAAATATTTAGTATTATTAGTATATTACATAAATATCAGTATTATAATTATTATTCAGGTGTAAATATATTTTTTATCTATTTTATATATTATATATTGCTATTAGTATTATTTAGGTACAAATGTATTTTTAATTATCATATTCAGTTAGAAATTAAAACTTTATTTATCGGAAAAGGGAGCAGTAATTTTAATGCTTTAAAATATTAAGCTGATCGGTCACCCGAAGCTAATGGGATTTCATTTCTCGAATCTTAATCGATTCATGTGTGTCAAACTGTCGAAAATAAAACGAATATTAGTATTTATTCAGGAGAGAAAATCGGCATTTACTCTCCCAACTGACTTAACAAAGGCAAAACGTATTTATCGGAAATATATTTATAGGGAAAAAAAGAACAAACAATATTTTCCATTAAAGTACCGAATGTTATTCTAATATTAGTTCAAACGAATATATTTCGCAATCATATTCCGCAAACACAGGAACCTTTCACGCACTTGTCACGAAGAAAAGAGTCGTACCGTATCCGGTAGACTGATTGCGCGTGACGAAGCTTTAAGCATTACGGTAACGCGATATTTTGCGTATTCCCGCGTGCGTACGCGCGCCGGCGATATTTTATTCATACCCTTAGGTCTCTCTCTCTCTCTCTCTCTCTCTCTCTCTCTCTCGCTCGCGTGTTCAACGCATACGTGTTCGGCGAATATTTCAGCCGTGACACAAAGGTATCCGAATTCACGGATGTAGAAAACGTCCCGATCGCGGCGCTCATGCATTTATTCATGCATGGTCGCGCGCGCACGAGTATCTTTAGAAGATGCACGCGCGTGGTCCGTATTCTCATGCAGTCCGTATTTGGTACAACCAGTACGCACACACACGCACACATAAATATGTGTGTGTGTATGTGTGTGTGTGTGCGTGTGTGCGTTTGTATGTGTGTGCAGCTAGCCGATGCGGTTGAGACTTTCGTGCGTTATGCCTGGCCCCTCGATGAGGCAGGTGGACGTCGCCTATAAATTCGTTGAGGGGTGAGGGGGAGGGGGGACTTTAGACGCTGCTCCCGTTTATGTCCGAGCTAGTTTGTTAAGGCTAAGGAAGGGGAAAAGGCTCCCTTTATGTCTCGTCTGTAAGAATTTAAAATGCAGCGGAACGGCGCGCATAACGACGGCATAACGAATCAAGAAGCTATCTGAACCATATCTCTTCATTTGGATTAGATTTGCGACCGGCTTAACGGACGCCGTTAGTTCGGATGAGAGTGCGCATTCGCAGATTGCTGCATTTTATATTCTTGTGCCATAATCCCCGATTTTCTACAGTTGCGGTTCTTTGCCCGCAATGAAGGCAAGCAGCGTACTTGGCGGTCCTCTGGACGGCGATCTAATTCCTAACGGCCAATTTTGCTTATAGACCGAGTCGACTTCTTCCCTTGGCTTTGCCGAACTCAATTTCGCAAATGCCGTTTGCGGAAATCGCCACGTAATGCTGCGCAATCGGTGTCTAAGAGCGCTTAAGATAATCCGATATTATAGAAGTGTCGAAATTTTCAAATTAATATATACTTTGTTCTCAATTTAAGAGAATATATTCTTCAATATATTATAATATATTATTTCTTAAATTTATTAATTTTATATATATATATATAATTTGTTGACTTATACATTAATTTATTGACACAGATCTTTAAGAACTGTGTAACTTGTGAAAAAATAGTTTTCATCCTTGATCCTTTTATACATCGGATATATTTCACATGCTTCAACGTGTCACGGAAATTACGATTTGTTTTACACCTAGAGGCGAAAGTCGCATACGCATGAAATTTGAATCGGAATGACTTGTAGAAATGTGGATTCTAGCATAGACGGGAATGGACAACAGGTAAAAAACGTTTTCTATGTTTCTGCTTCATTCTGCTGTTTTTAAATATCAGAAACACTTGATGAAGAATTTTATTATGACATGGTTCGCGTTATATGAAAATTAAATAAAAAGAGTTTAATCGATATGGAAATATACTTCATATATGCATTTATGCGAGAATACAAAAAAGTTACGAACAAAAAGAACACGCTTTATGAAAAAGAACTCATTCAATCTCATTATTTATTTAGTTATTTACTATTTTGATTTTATATTATTATTATGTTTTTGTTACGTTGTTTATTAATATTCTTGATAGATATAAAGAAAAATTATTGTAATTGTTTTTATTATTTTCTTATACATCTGATTTTATTAGTACTTTGAAAATTATTTTATAAACAGTTTTACTTGCTTATTCATGTCATTTTTTTTGATTGATTGACATTATCTGTGTAATAATGAAAATGTTCGCAATAAGGAAAAAGAATTGTAAATATAATAACTTATTTTAAATATAGTACCTTTCTGTTTCTACGAGCTTGAAATTGTTTCATGTTTTTTTCATTTTACTTTGTTCATATACATCTCAGTAATTTAAGAAAATCAACAATCGTTCAATCTTCTGCACGTCAACAACGATAAATCATAAAAATCAGTCTTATCCTTTGTCTTACCTTTCTAATTAGCGGCTTCTGTCCGCGATCATTAATTACCTCCATTTCAGCGCTTGATTGCTTGGCTGAAATATTTTTACCTGTAGCCGCATTAATTCATCATCTATATTAAATAATAAGAATGCGGTGAAAACTGCCATTAAACTGCCTTCTTCAAGACCACAATAATTTGCTATGCCGCTATGTTATCTATATATACAATCCGAAGCATGTATCTTTTATTGCTACGTATAAAAAAATTAAATTCCAAAAAATTAAATATAAAGTAAGAAAAAATGAATTTGAAATTACAATAAATATATAAAGTAAAGGAAAAAAATTAAAAAGTGTGACAAAGAAAATTCAAAATTTTCATTTTTAATATAGACTTTTTAGGAAAAACATTCTGCAAAACATAATATATAATTAATTTAAAAAATCTATTTTGATACATATATAATTAAAGGAAATTTTGTTATAATCGGAAAGTTTTTCCAAAAATTACGTGATAATAATTTATAAAATTTCAATATGGGAAACAATTTGAGAATATTTCAACGATTAAAATTCCCAATCCGACAAACAATTAATTTCTTCATTGCAAATTCATTGTTTATTCACGTGTTCTTGTCGATTTAGCGATAAATGCAATTGTTCGTGGCCGTTGTCCGATCCTATCGGGCGTACACAAATAAACCAACACGCGAAGAGAACTACGTTGACAGATTGCCGATTAATTACATCGTTCAAGGGTGAGTCCGCCTTCTTTCCGCACCCCATTCCGGTTCACCCTTTGCGTACTGCCCCGATGGCAGCAAGTCGATAAACACACCCGCTACTCGCGTGCATTCGGCGATGGATTAATGACCGCTGCAACGGCTGTGCCGCTTATAAATCATGCTTACGTCTACGACGATCGGTGGAATTCGGTATAAGGGAAGTAAAGAAATTCCTTTGAAAGTATCAAAGATTTAACTATATTCCAAGCTATAATTTTACCTTACCAATTGATTTTTATAATAAATTTCCCTAAAATATTTTGCATCTAATTATCGAATATATAGTACTAGACTGTTATTATATTTTGAGTTTATCGGTTTCCGATTGCATAACTGATATAAAAACGTAATTACAATTTTATTATATAGGAAATATGAAATTGAATCACTCAGCGCAAAATGTTGCAGGTATACTACAGTATATATAATAAATACATTTGCAATTAATAATACATTCGTACCTTTATACAAAAATTTATATTGATATGCTATATCTTAAATAATTTTTTAATCGAATGCAAAAGTTACAGCGCGAATATTTGCTAGAATAAAAATCTTATTTTATCTAAAAAATTTTAATACAACATTTTTAAACGTTTATTAAATTTTTCTAGTCGCTCACATAAGAGATGAATATTTCTTATGTAATCTCGTCGGTCTTTGTTACGATGGTAGACGGTATGCGCGTCGAGCCAATTAAGCTTCGTGGGAATCAAAGTAAACAATTGTACGCGAGCACAGTTACGTTTGCAGTACTCTAGCATAATTAATACACCAGCGCGCGACGAAACACGTCGTTGTTTGCGGATGACGAGTGCATTCGTCTTTGAATGAAATATAAGCAAAGTGTTCATATTTCTCATAACACTGAAATCATTTGTACCAGACGCTTTATACATGTAATGAGCGGTTTCCTTTAATATTTCATTCAGCGTGACACGTGCGCAATATGAATCTCCAGAAGTTTCATCTAGATGCTGCGTCTAAATTACTTCTAATTGTTTAACCTAACGTGCTCGTCAGCACAAACAACGTTTCACATTAGACATATCTAATAATGAAATAATTATAATAAGAAGTATTTTATTTCTGATAAGCATTTATTCTAAAGAGATTTATTCTAAAGAGATTTTTCTCCGGAATATAATACAAAAGAAGAAATCAGGGAAAAATCAGGGAATTTTGCAAAATTTTCTGGAAAATAAAAATTTTTAGTTTTAAAGAAGTTTGATCGTACATATATCACACCTACGCGATTTTGAAATATTACAATTAAATGCAAACAGTGTCAGCAACATTAATAATTAATAGTAATCTACATTGCTGTTAAATTTCTCTGTTCACAAAATATTTAATGGTTTCCAAATCAGGAGGAAGATACAAAAGATTTCAAAATATTATTGAAAGTCAGGAAAAATCATTAAATTTTGTCTGGAATTCAGGGAAAAGTTATGGAATTTTAGGATAAGGAATTTGTAGCAACCCTGTAATATATATTCTCAGATAATTATTAAAATCGGTTATCCTAGTAGCAATTGTTAGGAATGGCTGTACCAATAAGTACAGTTAAGGCAAATAACAGTATTATTCTTGGGAAAAGAAAGAATTTAAATGATTTACATGATTTATTGTGATTTAAATGATTTACAAGTTTCCATGCGAGTGGCAGGAAACTGGAATTCGTTAGGTGTCCAGAAAGTATTCTGTCGACCACGTGTCCGGGAAAGGGCCATCCTATTATGCGCGCACACTACAATTTACCGCTTCTATTCGTCAGGGGCTGCCGAAAGAGCCCCTTGACTGAGCCCGGTCGACCGTGTGTCTCAGGCTTCAGCGGAAGGTTGCGTTTCGCTTCGACGGTTGCCTATATACATAGATATGACGCGTGGTTCCTTTAAAGATCTTATCTCGCGCCGTGGATAGATAAAAATAAGGATATCGTCCTTCCTAGAGTCAAAGTGCATTATCGTTCGTTTCCGCACCATGGTTACCCGCCCACTGAGAGAACCTAGCTGCTATTACCACTGCCATTGCTTTCTAGAGAGTCACTGACGCGTTGTCGTTCAACCGCGACCTCTCGACGTGGAAACTTCCGTCCCGACGATCCGTATTGAGCGGACTCTGGCTCTTTTGAGCGACTCTACCGCGAGAGAGGCGGCACGACGATGGATAGGCTGTGCAGTACAAAATTCGTGTTTTTTCGAGAGGCGCGTTTCCTTGCCGTTCAACGTCAACAGAGAATTTATTACATCCGCTATGAAGAGAGTTTCTTCGAGAGTCTTCCTTTCGATTCGAGAAGCCATCATATCCTTCGTGCAATTGATTTACACAGTGAGAAATAGATCCATCCCGCGTGTTTCATATTAAAATTTAAAAAGATGCTGCTCGGCAACTCAGTTTTTGTTTAGTGACCTAGATGCTTTTCATTTCGTTGTGTATTTCAATGTGTCTTTGTAATGCCCCTAATATTCTGACAGATGTTTATTTATCGCGTGATCACGTTCGATTATCTCGACTTGCGATGGTATAATTTTCTATTACTCACTGAGAAAAAACGTCGACGAGACACAATGGATTATCACGGATGGACATTTGTTTCCCGTCCTACATAGCTGTGTTTTGTACTTTCAGATAATGATATAAATTTATATATAAATGTATCCAATTTTTAAAATTGTATATCATTTTTAATTGCAGTACTTATAAATGTTTGTTAATGTTTGATGTTTATGCGAAGCAGATTCTAGTCTCGCACTCCTTTTGTTTCAAATTCAGCTTTTGCTGGTAAATAATTTTTTTATTACGAATCTTTAGATTCGAGAACGTAATACAACACAGGATTTAACGTCGAGTATTACTTTAATATCTGGACATCACGAATTTTATCGCGACGTAAAAATTCTGTCAAATATGCGTCGATTCCATGCGTTACAAGGAGCCCCGCCTTCCATTATAACATCCGGCGTGCACAATGTGCCGGCTTTTAACGTGAAGAAACGATGACAAACATAAGGTGACAGGTATAACATGCACTAACATGCAGCACTTAAACTACCTGCCTCGTTCGAGCGGCGGGTTTAATCGACCGCGTTGCGTACTCGACTCAAGTCAAATGCATCATCTCACGCCTACACGAATCCTCAACACGTGCGACAGGAATACGTTTCTCTCATCCTCTGCCTCCCATTCCCCCGTTTTCGCTCCATCCCTCGAAAGGACACAAAAATCTATTGTGTTTCTAACGAGCACTATTTCTCGTCATGGTACCGTGAAATTTACCAGATTAACGCCGTTCGTTGGCAAAAATGAATTTTTTAATGCGCGACCTGGACGCATCTCACATTGCTGGTGTTTGCACCCGCGACGCGCGCGCAATCCTCCCGCTGCGCTGTAAAATCCTCAACGTAAAATGTAAATGTGGCTGTAGCTGACGTGAAAGAAAGAAAGGTGAGGAACGGGTCGCATAGAAATTTTCCGGCTGGTAATAATTGGTAATAAAGAGGACTAGTAGTGAATATGTAAACTGAAAAAGATAGAAGATCATTAAAGTGAATGGGATCAGAATTATAGAAATGTATTAAATGCATTTTTTTCTCACTGCTTTGAATATGCATGTCGCTTGGGTGATGATGTCCGTAGCTTGTATTGTAGTATTAGATTATATGTAAATTTATTTTGATACGTCCAAGTCAACTATTTAATGAGACTTTTTACCTTTGCGATTTATTATATTTATTATTTATTATAGCGCGAGTACCAGAAAATAATTTTATTACTAATTTTATTCTATTAATTTAACAGAATTAACGAGGAAGGTGTATTAAGGAAGTCGCTTCCTCTTAATTATAGAAAACATTCTCTTAATTATAGATGTAAATGAAAAAAAAAAATTATTTTGATAACCAATACTTGAACATTTTTTTAATTATAAAATATCGTTGTCATATTTATAATTTATTAAAGTGTATATATATATATATATATATATATATATATATTAAGATCTCTTATCGATTTTGTGATTGAAAGGACATTTTCATGAAATTACAATAAAATACAAGAATAAAAACTATACAAGAAATTTTCAATCTTTCGATTTTAAATACAAAATACGTAATATTTTGAGGGCTCCGCTGAAATACAAAATACAAAATACACTTGCAAATACTGTTTGTTTTAAATAAAAATATATTTCAAATACATATCTATATAAATAGTGTAAGATTTACGATAAATAAAAATCTGTATGTTGCGAGAATGATTAATAGCAATGTCTATCAGTTTGCAATTCAGCATTTGCAAGTATTGATCTTTAAGTTATAACGGTACGTAATTTTGCGATAAGTTAATATGTAATTCTGAAGATACCTTTTACATTAGTCTTATCTTCTCGCGTGCTCCATATACGACAATATAAACTGCGAACATTAGGCGACTTCGCGTGCGGCGATTCATTTTCTTGCACGCATTCTGACGTGATACCATACCTTGCCTTCGGCGTGCGTTTTGGATTATGGATCGGCTCGAAGCTCTCTCAAGAATTTCAGGTTATTTTATGAGTCGTTAAGATGAGAGAGCTTTTTTCCACTTATAAGATTAAAAAGCTGTCCACGTGCGCGGACGCACAGATGCAGAACGACGAGTAGTTCAAGAAAATTTAATTTGTCCACTTTATCTTCAACGTGTCAAATTTTAATTTCTTGATATGTATGCATATTTCTTGATTCATATAGAAAACATTTAGTGGTGATGTGAGAATTGCTACTACAATATATAATAAAAACTATTGTCTTGTTAATTACAAAAAATAAGAGATTACATCTGCGTAATATGATGATTCACTCAATGTCTGTGTTCTCATGTTTGGTGTATATAATCCACAGAAAATTATTTGATAAGCCTGTGGCTTAATTTATCAAATATTTTCATTCTCTCAATGCTAATAATTAAAATGTTGCGTAACCAGAAGATAATTTATAACAGAGCTCAGTTTCTTTTTGGAATTATATAAAATAATTACGTTATTAATCCCTCGTTGTTATACACGAGAATCAGGACTGGACATATATATTTAAAATACTTTTATTTGAAAGACAGACAGAAATTTTTAAGACAATTTTTTTTTGTATTTTGTACTTTAGTAAAACACATGAAAATATTTTGTATTTTAAATAATAAGATTGACAATCAATCTTATTATTTGAATTATAAAATACAAGAAACTTTCAATCTTTCGATTTTAAGTACAAAATACGTAATACTTTGGGGGGCTCCACTGAATACAAAATACAAAATACACTTGCAAATACTATTTGTTTTAAATAAAGATATTTCAAATATCTATTATATAAATAATGTAAGATTTATGATAAATAAAAATCTGCTACTGTGTGTTGCGAGAATGATTAATAGCAATATCTATCAGTTTGCAATTCAGCATTTGCAATAATATGTTCCGAAAAAGTGTACGATATCTTTACATATTCCGTACATCTTTCTACTGACTCTATCGATCCGTATTGCGAGAGACACCTTTATTTCCGACTGGTTTGCTATTCATATCTCTACAAAGTTACATCGGGAAATAAATACATCTGTATTTGATACAAAACAACCATGCACGAGAAGTCGTAAAAAATCATAAAAAAAATATGATAGAGCATCCTACATTGCATTATAATGTAATTCCTGCCTTACGGAATATGCTTGATCAAATAACAATATACGCAATTGTATAATTTGTAATCGTAGTTATAAAAAATAGATTATTTATTTTAATATATATTGTGGAAGGCAATTTTGAAAATTTAAAAAAAAAAGATTATTTATATAAATGTTCTACCGCGTTTATGTAGCGAATAGATAAGAGAAGAGAATGGATTTGTTGTAGATGTGCAGATTCGCTTTGAGAGCAAGCATAAGATATAACATGAGATACCGAGCCGTCAAAAAGGATGAAAGTCCGTCGAAAGAGGACGGTTTTCTCCGACATTTGTTCCAGCGAATACATATATACGATTTCGTCCCCTTGCTCGTATATCCCGAAGCCAGGGACGCCATTAGTGTACATCAAGGGATCGACTTATTCTCTCTCTCTCTCTCTCTCTCTCTCTCTCTCTCTCTCCCTCCCTCCCTCCCTCTTCTTCTTTCTGTCTCTCTCCTTCTTCCTCTCTCGGGGTCCTTGTCGATATTCTGAATCACCGAAAGGGGATAGAGTAACGAGTACGTAGTAGTAGGTACTCATCGAATGGACCGGCCGAGAACGGCTGTGAGTCCGAATGCTCGTTAAAGGCCACGAGTGCGGCGCATGCAGCCTTATCGCTTTCGATTGACGTAGAATCCTCGTTACAACTCTTTCCCTCGCTTGCTCTCGTCCTCGCTCTCGCCCTCGCTCTCACCCTCGCCCTCGTCCTCGTCTTTGCCCTGCGGGCCCTTTTCTGCGTCTCTCCTCTTCTTCCTTCTCCTCCATCTCTTCGCATCATCCTTCCGTTCACGGGTGTAACGGCCTAACGATCGTTTCGAGCTCGTTTGAGATGCAGATCTCAAGCCCGGGTATTGTTGTCTCCGCGTTTTGCGACGCGATGGAACTATGGCTACCTGTTAGCGCCCCAGCCACTCGGCTGGCCGTGCAATGACGCGTCCACGTATGCGTGCTTGTCACGGGCTAATTAATCGGATGTTCAGTGCACCGCGCCGATAGATAACGAGCAGTCGATGTTATGGTTCACGGAGAACGTAAAAGTCACTTGCGCGCGCGCGCCCTGTATAAGCGGATTAATGCCGCCTGATGGATCATTGGAATCCGTGCACGTAACACGTAGAGATGCTCACAGATTTCGATTGTTGATCCTGTAGCGATAACATCTACATAATTAATGAATTTTCTTATTAGTAGTTATTTGGATTATATATTCTATTGTTTATCTCGTTAATTAAATAGATATTAGATACATCAGTAACTGACTTTAACGCGAAAATACAATAATTAATTTAATTTATTTTGTATATAATATTAATTGAAATTTAGTTTTTTCATATGCTAT
>Ga0157363_1006259_pt1 | contig 11169 bp, 11 predicted proteins | sample AttsexASBM1_FD_111477 | JGI IMG/M metagenome (GOLD analysis project Ga0157363, IMG submission 111477) | Fungus gardens microbial communities from leaf cutter ant in Ribeirão Preto, State of São Paulo, Brazil - Atta sexdens ASBM1 | ecosystem: Host-associated > Fungi > Mycelium > Unclassified ...
AACACGCTTCAATACGTTCGCGTCACCGGAACCAATATGGCGACTAGATATTCGTCGTGTTAGAGCATTAAGATATTGCGGATCAAAATAAGTATCAAGTCAGAAGTTTGAAAGTCTATAATTGTAAAATTGTGTTTAACTCTTTGATTGTTATCGAGAATTAACTCAGTCAATAATTTCATATAAAATCGTCATTCCGAATGAGGATTTCTTCAACGATTATCCTACTATATTCTGTATAATTAAATACCAATTTCTAATTAAAAAATTATTATATTTAATTAAATATTGTTGAGAATTTATTTTTCACTTACGTTAATTTATATAGAATAATCAATACGTAATATCTTAATGCAGGAATAACTAAATAAGAACTTAGAGCGATAATTTGTATCATATGTTAGTTCGACATTGGATGGGATTACATAAATACGTTTTCTTTATTATCATTGATGAAGACTTTGTAAGTCGAAACGTTTGAAATTTATAGCGTTATACGAATGTAATAAAAGATGAATTTTATTAAGTTAACTACATTTGCTAGTTTTTTGAAAAAGCCTTGACATTTTAATTTATAATTTTTATATTTATTAAAAACGCATTCATTTTGTAAAAACGCTTTTCAAATAATCGAGGTAACGCAAAAATATCCGAAATGAGGCACATGTCTGACTCGTTCGAGTGATTTCATGGATTAGGTTAGGTGACATGCTCACTTGTTCTAAATCCATTCGTGTCACTGAACATTGGAGCACATGAATGCAATTGCTTCAACCATCTTACCTGAGATCCAAATGCTCTCTAGATTAATTTGGAGCATGCGACGCGAATAAACCTCTAGTACTTAATTTCTGTACCATATACCGCAATACATGTAATCGCACCTTTAGGCTCCCTAATCTTAAGTAATGACTACGTTCAGCAGAACGTTTATTTTGCAACTGTTGAAAGTTTTTTCACGTTGATTGGGTTATGCTTTTAGATCAAGAGGAATGGTCCTACCTCAGCAGAGAATTATAAAACGGTTGCAAAACTATTGTGTTCTGCTAAACGCAGCCAATATCTTAAGATGCTAATACGGCTCTCTGATTGGTTGTTGATACTTCAAGACAGAACTGAAGACAGTTTTGAATAAAAGAACTGACTATGAATACCGGCTTAAAGTAAACAGGTGTTACTACTTCCGCTGTCAATCTCCATTTAAATTTTAACGTACACAACACACTGTACCACACTACTGTATGTATATATAGTGCACCACATGTGCTGTACCTACATACACCGTGTCAAACTGACAACAATAGCAAATAATCAAACTGCCTTTATTTAAATTTTCGGAGGAAAGTTCAAATATTATATTATATTATATTTTGAATAGAATAAAATATAGAATTTATTATATTATTGTCAATTCATTTTTTATACGCTCAAATAATTTATGTAATTATGTATTCACCGTTGTCGCCTCAAACTAGTCTTAGTTCAGAATTAAGACAAATTATAAATGAAAAAAACATGTTGAGCATGCAGAACCGTATGAAGGGTATAATTTTTTATATATTTTTTTTTATATATCTATTAACTGTAATTATTACTTAAGCAAATTTTACATCATGATTTTTTTCAGTTCTATATGCTTTAAATGAAGATAATGAAAAATGTGCACAGGAAAAAGAAAAAATTCTGAGATCACAAGCCATTCAAGAAATACTCACTACAGAAGTTACTTATTTACAACAACTAGAAATCTTAGCAGAAGTATATTTTCTATTATTATACTCATTATTGAATAATAAAATATAAAATATATATATATACACATATATATATATATATATATATGTGTGTGTGTGTATATATATATATATATATATATATGTGTATGTACAATATGTTTTTTCAGTTTTTTATACAACCTATTCTCGAGAGAAAATTATTGGACCATCCATTACTTGTCACCCTAGCTGAAAACATAAAGACGTTATATAATGTGAGTGGCGAACTGGTGGCAGGATTAAAACGTAATCCTGATAACATAGCTGAAGTATTTCACAAACTTGCACCATTCTTTAAATTATATTCTGTTTATGCTTATGATTACACACAAGTATTAAATTTACTACAGGTAATTATTAAGTATTATGAAAAAATTATTATTAAAATTTAATTATGTATATGATTCTTGAAAAATTAGCATGATTTATTTATAAAGTCATCAATATGAGCGCCAATATTTCCATTAGATTAAACATATTGTATGGCTTAGGAGACAATCCAATAGCATTTTTATCGCATGTTTTATTATTATACATATATTTGAGTTATTCAAATTTTATTATAATATTATATTAAAGAGAATCCGAACAAAGGATTGAAACGTATATATTGTCATTGTTTAATTGAATAAATTTATTTACACTTTTATCCTATATCGGCTCGTAAAGACAATTAATTTGATTTATTTGATTTATTTATATTTTACAGAGGTAGATATTTTGGTATGAATATTTGTTCAAAAATACATATTTTCATTATTTTAATATCAAAAAATACTTATTAAAATACTTATTAAAATGCATCCAAAAAGGATATTAAAATTTGTGAGATTATCTTTTCAGACAAATGAAGAAAATGATTTTGTCTTTAAAAAATTTATTTGTGATCAAGAAACAAGACCAGAAGTAGGCAGGAAATTATCTTCATTGTTAATTACACCAGTACAACGAGTACCAAGATATCAATTACTTGTTAAACAAGTGTTACAACATACTCCTTATAGACATAGAGAATATCGATATTTACAGAGTAAGTATATTGTTAAGATTCGCTAAAAAATTCACATGTATTTGAATGTATGTTTTTAGCATAATTTTAACTAAATTTTAATTGCAGCATGTCTGGTTGAAATTGAAAAATCTGCGAAACACATAAATACTTTAATCGCACAAAATGAAGAAACACAAAAATTATTAAATCTTCAGAAGTGCATTGTTACTTCTATTAATCTTGTCAAGCCTGGTAGAATATTAATCAAACAAGGACCATTGATGCGTGTTTCAAGACGAGGCAATTCAACTTATAAACGATATTTTGTTCTTTTAAATGACACTCTGTTGTATTGTAAAGGTGAACCAGAGACATCACTGAACATATCTTGTGTTCTACCATTAAACAAGTGCAGTTTAATCTGTGTTCTGAGCAAAAAATTGTTCCGTATAACATGCTTGCATGAAACATTCTTATTGTACTCAGAAAATGCAGATAGTGCCGAATGGATACAATCGATACAAAGTGCTATTAAAAAAGTATTTGTTATATTATTAAAAATGTAGATTTAATCTTGATTTTAAACTTTTAGCTTTTCTAATTAACATATTATATTATTTTGTTTTCAGTATACCGAATGTCGACAAACTTTGAGAAAAGAAAGTAGCTCGAGAAAGCCACTTAGACATAAAAATATTAATGAGTTTTCATCAGATGGTATATCAAAAAAATCTATTAAAAGAAGAAGATGTATAAAAGATGAACAGGTATAAACATATTATTTTTCATATGTAAGTTGCTAGTATTAATTTTTGAGATGTTTAGCACAAAGTGTCAATTGATTGAAGATAGATTGTATTACAGATAGATTATTTTAAGAGATATAATAATGAACTCACACAGATTTTTCTATATTATATATTAGGTATCGTTGGACACCTCCAATATAATATACTTTAAAAAGGATAATGAAATGGATGAGGATACTCAAAGCAATAATATTTGTTTACCTCTTTCTATCAAAAGATTTAAACAAAATGAGTATTCCAAACCTGATCATACTTCTCCCCAAATAAAAAATACAAAACTGAAATTATGTAAAAATAAAAATACACAATCTATATCTACTCATAGATGCTTAAAAAAATCAAGTCACAGCAATTATGAAGTGAATAGAAATGCATTTTAATTATATTTATGAAATGCGTTTATCAAAATAACATTCGATCTTTTCCTTAGACTCTTCCAATGACAACGATACATGGAATAAGTTCGTGCTCCATTACATCAAACGACGAAGAACACACATCACCATTCCAAATAATGAGTGATTTTTTTACGTTTATCAGTATAACAATAAAAGACTTCTTCACATTCAAATAATCCATAAATTATAAGAAAATGTATGTAAAAAAAAGAGAACTTATTTATATCATAATTTAAAATCATAAATGATTAAATGTGTTACAATTTTATTTTTTTATTCATAATATAACTAAATTTTTTCATAGGGGACTTATTTTTTATCTTTAAATATATATAATTGAACATCTATATAAAATAATTGCTTTTGTTAATTTTATTCTTTAATACTCACAAAATAACTCAAAGTACAAAAAGAAATAATTCTCAACTTTATATGAAAGTAAGTAAGAGTTATCGCTTTCTTCCTGCGAGTATAATCCAATTAAAAAGTTTACTTTATAGCCTATAAAAGAAAATTTATATTTCCCCAAATAAAATTGAGACTGACAATGAGACAAAATGCACGCATGCGCAATAGCGCCAGCTCGTTGAGTACGAGTAATAAAGCTTTTTCTCGAGCCTGGGGGGAACATTGCGTTACACGGCTCTCATAGTCTCACATAGTTTTCGTAAGAATTTATCATAGAAAATTATTGGAGGTTACTGTAAGAACGTATTTGTTCGCATAGCTAGATATTACGGTGAAAACAGAATATTTTGGAATACTCGACATTTGCGGATTTTTACACATATACAGTTACAGTATCGCATAATACCTAATACCGGAAACGAAAGCAGGTAATAAAGGAAGCAGAAGGGTGGAGAGCAACGCTCATAAAGAAAAAAAAATACTGACGCATGACGTGAAGAAACGCATCGACGATACACCAAGCTACCATCAACGCACTTCTTTACGAGAAATACATTTCTCAAGTGTAATTATCCAAAGTGCAAGTATCCCAACGATCGTTCCATATGATTTCTAATCGAACATTCGGCATTTTCTATATTGAAGTCATTTTTCGTCTCATTACTCCATTACTAAAATGAGAAAATTTGTGATGCACAAACGAACGTACTGTGTACAAAAAACGCTCTGTAAGCATCAATCTCTACTACTATCTTTCTATTTCACACGCAATAGAATATGAAATAATGTTGTAACGTAACGAGATATATGCTGATTCATACAAATTGATTAAAGATTTGTGAAAGAATCGTTATACTATATATAAATTAAAGATTTGTGAAAGAATCGTTATACTATATATAAATTTCGACTATCGCACATTAAATTGAAAATAGATTTTATTCATTAATTTTCATTCATTAATTTTTTAAAAATAATTGGATTTTACTAGTATTGTGTTCATTAAGTAATTATTTTAAATATACACATAATTTATATTGATATGTTTTTTACAATTTATTAATATCCTATTCATCTTTTATATATGTATAACTTTTGCACTCGTAATTCTATTCACTATCCATATTCTATTCATATTTTATATTAGTAATCATATGATTTATTTGTGAAAATAATATCTTATAAATGTATAAAGATTATGTGTTTCGTAGATTTCTTCTGTATCCAGATCTATATTCTTGCAATATCAATGTTTCGTGAACCTTGCAGTCCATGAAACATTGGCATTTCAAAAATGGATCTGGACATGGAAGAAACCTCCACGAAACATATAATCTTTATATAGAAAGCACCCGGAAGTCTCAAGAATATTATCTGTCTAAATGTCTTTTAATATTAATTCAAATATTACATCTATTCTAATATTGAATAAAACATTACTGTTGTTATTTATATGTGTATATCTTTTTATTTTATAGAAATTTCTTTACGAATGGACATTTATAATAGATAACAATGGAAGGCCCATTAGAAATAAAGAACTCCAGTGCAGGTGTGGAGGAGCCTATAAAATCTGAAGTTCTTGTACAAAATTCTGATAATAACGAGCGAAGTGATGCAGCTTCTCCACCTCCAAATTGTAGCATTTGCTTGGGAAAACTAGTTAATACATCTTTCACAGACAGTTGCCTGCATCAATTTTGTTTTACTTGCTTACTTCAATGGTCCAAAATTAAGACGGAATGTCCTTTATGCAAGCAAACATTCAAATCAATTATACACAATGTAAGATCAGAAGAAGATTATGATCAATATCATGTACCTCGTGAATTAGCATCGCAAATTCCTCAGCCACAAGTAACTGCTACTTTGGATGTCAACTTTGATGTTGATTGGGAATCTGCTCCTCGTCGATTTGTTTACAGGTACAATTTAACACAAATACATTTTATACATCAGAAAAATAAATGTATTGTACACACTATTATAATTTGCATATTTATAAAATAATTTTATTCAATGTCTCAGAACAACAATGACTGGCAGTCGTCGACATGGAGTGTTATTGAATCCAGAGCAGGTTACAAGACGTGAACAACTACCCAGTATGGCACCTCAAGTGCCTAGAGAAGAACGTAGACGTAGGCGTGCTAATCCTACAGATTATCGTCGTACAGTTTATAGGCATGGTATATGGGCTACTTCATTACCTGACATATTTGGACGTTTCCGTGAATGTAGCGCTGATTATTATAGGTAATTTTTTTATATTATATTATATTATATTCTATTGTTATAGTAAATTTCTTAATATATTTTTTTATTTTTATTATTTATTCTTGTATGCAATATTAAAAAATCTTTATAATACTTAAATTTGTTCGTCAATTATATTGCAGAAGACAACCACAAGAATTAGATCGTCTTATTCCATGGTTAAATAGAGAGTTGCAAGTTTTACTTAATAATGAACCGACCCATGTTGCTTATGTATTGAGTATAATAATGGAGGCCTTAACTCAATATGATATTAGAAGTCCAGAATTTCGGAATATTGTTCGACCCTTTTTCGCTATACATACAGATCATTTTGCACACGAATTGTTAAATTTTGCCCAAACCAACTTTGATTTGGTGGGATATGATCAATCTGTTACTTATTTGCCACGTGGTTTGTAATTATTCATACGGATATTGCAAAAAATATCAAAATACGTAGTTTATTATCATGTCTATTATAGGTTTATCAAATGAGTATGCAACTCGTATTGAATCACCTACATCCAGTAGCAGTAGCAGTAGTAGCAGTAGTCTTGTCTTTGACAATTCTGATGTACGAATACTTGCTGAAGCAATCGATTTGAGAATAAACGCTGAGATGCCGAATACCTTACCACATCCTATTAGTATGCCAGGTAAGAAATAAATGGCAAATTGCATCCTGTATTACATTTTTAATCTAACATGTACATATAAACATAAATAAAAAAATTTACTATTTTAACTTTTATATATACGTATTATAATTATATAAGGGTGGGGCATTTAATCGCCCCAAGTGGATATCTCAAAAACTAAGAGAGATACAAGAAAAAGTTTTATGTAAAAGTTGTGAATTTCTTGGGAGAAAGAACATAAAAATAATAGGTTTTATATAATAGATTTTGTATAAGAAGATAAAAATAATAGGTTTTGTATAAGGTGTATAAGCTTAAATCCGCTGTTTGCTCATAGGTGGCATTAGTGAGCGTACAAAGCTACCCTGGGCACACAACACACTTTTTTTTGTGTTTGACATCTGTCAACATTAACCAGTGTACATCATCAGCAATTTCATACAACAACATACATATTTTGTTTCGTAATCATGTCTAGTTTTTTGCTAAAAAGAAAGCATATGCGGAAAGCTTTGCTTTTCTGTTTCAATTTGAAGAAATCGGCTGCCGAATCGCATCGAATGCTTGTGGAGGCCTATGGCGACAATGCTTTATCGGAAACAACATGCAGAGATTGGTTTCACCGGTTCAATGACGACAATTTTGACCTGAGTGACAAGAAGCGTGAAAATCGGCCCAGGAAGGTTGAGGACTGTCAATTGCAGGTTCTTTTGGACGAGGACGATACCCAATCGTGTGTTTTTCTGACTAAAAAACAGCGGATTTAAGCTTATACACCTGGCCATATATGGGGCATTACCAAGGTTAAATCGATTTTTTTGTAATGGAACATTCTATTTTTAATATCAGAATTTAATCATTAATCAAAAGCTTTTCAAAACACTATAATAAAGTTATTTTCCATTAAATACTTTTCAAGTATAAAGCTTTATAAAGCTTTGAAATTACCGCTGACATAGCATTACTCAACGTGTCCAACCGACGGCTAAAACTTCTTGAATGTTGTTTAGGATCATGCCCTGGATAACATTTGTTAAGATCAAGACTTTGAAGATTATTCCTCTTATTTTCATTTTTGCACTAAAATTATTTTTATATAAAAATGAAAATAAATACAATCTCCAATGATCTTGATCTTGACAAATGTTATCCAGGACATGATCCTGAATAACATTCAAGAGATTTTAATGGTTGAGTTAGTCAGACACCTTTGGTAGTGCAGGTACTGTAATTTCCTTTATAACTTAATGGAGAAGTACTTAATGGAAAATAACTTCATTATAGTATTTTGAAAAGCTCTTGACACTATTATTAAATTCTGGCATTAAAAATAGTGTTCTATTAAAAAAAAAAATCGATTTAATCTTGATAATGCCCCATATACAAAATCTATTATTTTTACCTTTTTTCTCCCAAGAAAACACCTACACCTTTTATATAAAACTTTTTCATGTGTCTTTTTTAGTTTCTGAGATATCCAAGGCGGTTAAAATGCCCCATTTCGTATATGGGGCATTCTCTGTCAAATTGAATACTCTCTCTGTCCAAAATTCAGTTTATTCAAAAAATTTCTTTCTGGGCTCAAATCATAGGTACACGTATCTACTTTCTTTAGCACTCTAGCCTTTTGGGAAATTCAATACGATGGGCCTAACATGACCGCTATTGTTTACGAAGTACCGATTGAAAATGCTTAAATCATTCAAATGATACAAAATTCGTGAATCAATTTAATGAACCTTAACCAAGAAAGAAGTGTTTAAAGCAGGATTGTGCGGGTTCTTCGCCGTATCTTAATTCATTGCTAATGTCAATGTTTCATGAATCTTTTCATTTCATCAGGACGTACTGATACTGTTGAGACTGATACTTTTGAGAAAGACATATGTACTTACAATTTGAGCCCAGAAAGATATTTTTTAGTTGAACTGAATTTTGAACAGAGGAGATATTCAATTTGATTCTATCCAAAATTCAATTCAACTAAAAAAATATATATGTATACATATATATAAAATTGTATAATCATTTTAGGTCCTAGTGCAGCAGGACAGATGTTTCGCAGAGTAGAAACATCTAATATTGTACCAGAACTGTTAATCATTTCATCGAGTTCCTCTGAATCAGATGGCGATTGTGAAATAATTGGTTATGTAAAACCACGTCATGAAAGAACACCAGAAATCATAGAATTACTTTCTTCTGACACTGAGCATATGTGTGTTTCTCATACAATGAATGGAAATATGCAGTAAGTTATAAAAAAATCATGTCGCAATGCGTTTAATTTCTTAATCATTTAAAATTTCTTTGATAAAATTTCTTTAAAAATTATTTATATGTGCATTAATATAATTGTAATATGCAGTTTTTAATATTTATCATCACATATTTTATTACTATATTAGATCAACTACAAGAAGAATACATTTGGAAAATACATCATTACCAAGTACATCTTATGTCAAGGAAGCGAAAGGATTGTCTTCGTCATCTTATTCAGTGTCAAGTACTGATGTTTTATCCGACAGTGATAACAATCCGAGACCAAGTAGACGAAACCGTTCGAAAAAATCAGGGAAAAAAGCACAAAAGTATAAAAGATCAGATGGGACAGGAAGCTGGAATAAATCATCTAAGAAAAAGAGAATATCCAGTTCTAGTGATTCCAGCTCATCTGAAAGTTTATTAAAGAAATGTAACGAAAAACGATTGAGAAAGCCAAGATATAGAGTACAGGCTAAAGGTACAGGGCGAATAAAACTTATTAAAAGAGAAGAAAGCTATTCAGATGAGGATTCATCTAGTGACAATAGTAGCACAGAGACTGATAACAAAATGAAAACCAAGAAGTGTTACAGAGAATATAAATCGAAAAGAGATTGTTCCTCTAGCATAACAAATGATTATACAGCGAAAAATGGAAAAACAACGAGAAATAAAGAGAAAACTTTTAATTTGGAAAAGTTAAAATATAAGAATAAAGATCCGAAGTGCTGCGAAAACAGACAATCTAGATCTAGAAGTAACAGTATATCTTCTAATGCTTCTGAACGAGATAAAAGGCCGAATCATAAACACCGAGAATGTCGAAATACAAATGAGTTTGGAAATCAAGACGACAGTGCCTCAATAAATAAAGATATGTCAAGAAGTGAATATAAGTCTAAATCAAAAAAGAAAATTTGTTATTCTTCAGACTCGGAAGATGATCGTTTAAGATCTTGTAGTCAGTGTAGTGATTATTCCAATAAATCCTATTCGCATTGGAAAAAATCCAAACGTAAAGAAAAGTATAAAAATAAGGAGCGCTATAGATCCAGTAGCAGAATATTTAATTTATCACAATCCAATGCAAGTACAATTTTAACAATGTCTATATCATCGAAAAATGACATGTATCCGACGAAACATTCCGATCGTAACGGTTCCGATTGTAAAGAAAAACATAAATCACGCAAAGAATCTAAATATAGAAAATCCGAAAATGAAAAAAAATCGAGACCAAAGAAAAAAAAGCGACGTCTTCAATCTTCTTCCACTTCGGGATAATGATTTATATATGATTTTTGTGTTAATGCTATAAAATAAATTTTAATTTAAGAAAATGATATTCAAATTTTTATAAAATATACGTAAATAGAATTTAATCAAATTAATTTCATATTATTGTAGTTTGTACCTTCTGTTTGTAGACATACCATGTTTCCCATCATGATGCTAAGATCATTTTATGATTGTTATTTGTTATATATTATAATATACTTATATATATATATATATATATATATATATATATATATATATATATATTTTAAAAACTCTCTTTTTTACTTTATTAATATCATGCTATTTTTATATATTATATTTTTTTTAAAAATATTTTAGAGA
>Ga0157363_1006260_pt1 | contig 11169 bp, 3 predicted proteins | sample AttsexASBM1_FD_111477 | JGI IMG/M metagenome (GOLD analysis project Ga0157363, IMG submission 111477) | Fungus gardens microbial communities from leaf cutter ant in Ribeirão Preto, State of São Paulo, Brazil - Atta sexdens ASBM1 | ecosystem: Host-associated > Fungi > Mycelium > Unclassified ...
CTTGATGAAGAAGCATAAGCTGATCGATGATAGTGACAGCTTCCTCTTTTTATTGTTCTTTCGTGACTCAGACAAGCGTGCCCGCTTTGCATGTACGCGTTGCATAAAAGATCGATAGAATATATAGAAGTGAATCGGCTGTTTGATCGATCGTGCGCAAAAATAATTCCCGATAACTAACACGAAGAATGACAATTCCAATGGATTCGACATGAGCTGTGCGTCATTGGCTGATTATCATATGCATAAGCGACTTTATACAATATGTATCGATATATATATGTATCGACATTGTATAAATAATTAATCTCTCTGTCTCGGAATCTCAATTACGACATTACTCTCTCAAGAACGAACTTATAAATATCAGAAAGTAATATTTTTATGATTGTACAAGCATATGTATTTGCATTAAACGAGAATAATTTTCGCAACAAGATACATACATGATACATCTATATCATTCTTATTGTTCGAGACATTGTTAATTAAATTATCTTTATTTTTTTTTAATTTTGTTATTGCAAATATAATTAAAATATTCTCGTTTTTCGTAATTATTAAAGTTTCTGTAAATTTTGCTTATTATCATGAATTTATTATTTTTCTGCACAATATGTTAATATATTTATTATTTTCAAATGAGGTTTATGCTTATATTGCTATATAAATATTACAAAGGAACATAGATTTTAATTGAACTCTTAGTTGCAATTATCTATACATAATAGTTACAACTGACCTTATTGCTCTGAGCTTGATCAGTGCCGATAAAGGGGCGTCTCTCGAGGTCGTATGAAAGTTTTGCATAAATCGATATAAATGCAACAACATTTAATAGGGGTTGATGTCATACGTTACTCACCGATTATGGCGGAACAGGTTCTGCTAGACATGGAATAATCTAACGCAATAAATCGAGGTACCAGCCTTTCAATTTGTTTTTTCGCACGCTTGACGACTGTCCTCGATAATAAAAACGTGAATGAATTAGCGATTTTTTTATATTATATCTATTTCAATTAATTTAAAAAAAAATTTTCATAATAAAGCTTTTTAAAATCTATTTTCTTTTTTGTATAAATGATTTATGGGAAAAATCGATTTCTGTTAACTCAATAAAATAAGACTAATAAAAATATTACTTATTTGCATAAATGGATTGGAAAATATTAATTATTAGAAATAAATTAAAATAAATATTACACTGGAATTTATATTGTACTTTTTGCTTTGTGATTGTCCAACAATAAATATGCTCGAGACATTCAAAACCTCTTGATAATTCTATTATCATCTGCAACAAAACTTTTTTGTCATCTATAATTATCAAAGATTATTTTTTCGATAAGAAAACCCATAGTGTAACAACAAAAGGTCGAAATAGCATCTACGATATATTCAATTTTATTTGTTGTGTATTCTTCGGTGATACATATCTAGGAAAAAGTGTCAGCTTTGAGCATGTTACTCGTCTTATCATCGAACTGATATGCGGAAATATTCCTTGACAGTTTTGAATCGTGCATGCCCGATAACGATAACGATAACCCGTCAGGTCGAAGAAATTTGTGTTCGAATTGTTCGAAGAATAAAGAAAAAGATGTACCTATAACATTTGTACGTACGATATTTTTTTATATTTTTAATGTGTTCATAAAAATAGATAAAAACTACAACGCATTTGAAGATATGTTCGCTGACTTTAACATTTTTATTGTATGCAAAAACTTTATTTAGAGAATAATAAAAAAAAATACTTGTATGCAAATTTTATTTAAAAAACAAATAAATATAATAAAATAAACAAAAATAATAAAAAAATATTTTTATTAAAGGCACGAAAATGTTTCCCATTTTATGACATATTATTACTTTTATTTTTGAAAAAATATTACAGATACTAATCTTAGCTTTTTCTCTTGATTTCATATACAAGTATAACGGTGGCACTATAGATTTAGCTCGTAGCTAAAAATACAAAAGATAGGAGATCGCCATATCAATGCGGATAATCACAATGGACCTGCGAGCAATCGGGCTTTTGGTAGGCGTGCCTAATGGGGGGTTGTTGATGTCATGCGTTACTCATCGGTCAAGGTGGGACAGGTGGACAAGTCTCGGTTGAGATGCGAACATTAGTTGCTGATGTCATAAACGTAAAAAGAGAATCTTCTGTACTAGCCGGGAGTCACGTGTTTCCTCTTCATTATTCTAGTGTAATCTCCGAGTGAAGGAATTGCGTTGGTGGTCCACGTATTCTTTTTTATCCTCTCGGTCTTCTCTCTTTGGACGCTGTCACAAATGATACGCGTCACCATCGTAACGATTGTTGCATTAGATCTATCTAGAGTTTTCGAAGAATCCCAATCTTTCGCATCAGAAAATTTCAATTTACATATTGTTAATTCTGTGCTGTATGAAGTTGTAATTATTTATATTACTCACATTTACGATTTTTATTGACCATTAGATTTGTTGTTTTTTGGGATTTTTCGATAAGTGAAAGCAATCATTCAAAACTTAAATCTAATGAATGATTAGACATATTGTTTGCTTTATCATTTAGAGCAGCTGAATTAAGTATCGTAGTTCTAACAATTTGTCTTTGCTACCATATATTCATAATAGACGATTTTGAGTAAATACATCGAATATTGAGAATACTCGATACAGTCGCTTTACAAATAATTGAATTAACGTAATGGCCATCGATTCTATCCCTCTTCATTAAATCATTATTTATTACGCCTCTATATTTCCTCTCTCCCGTGGACTATATTCCATATATCTCTAATGCATGTTTAACTCGGTGCGGTTGTTTATCTCCATTAATTTCATTGGCAAATACTCTAAAATAAGTGACGTATTCAGAACAGGTAGGTATAGGGAGGATTGATTCTAGATCGATTATCCAATTTATCCAATCGGTGCCGATCAATGCTATTAAAGTGACATCGTGATCGACGCTTGAACAATTCGTCGGGTATATCGTACGGCGTGATTAATTTTTAAATACAGCTTTCTGTCGATAAATCATTGCCAATTTTCCACCTGTAATAATTCGTACTTGGCGCAGTAGCGCAACCAGTTTTTTATAGTAACGGGAGTAATAGACATATAACGCGGAATCCGGAACAATAAAAATCTCGAAATAACAAAAGTGGGACGACATATTGAAAATTGATAATACTTAGATGTCACTATCCCGATATATTTTTCTCGGAATATCCGCGCACATGCAATATCTCGAAAAATTAATCTCGAAATATGCAACGACACTTCAGATATCGAGTCTATTTTTACGTATGTGTCATTTTAATTTATCGAAATTCGTTCTTCCTTTATTTATAATTTGCGAAAATTTTAAGATGGTAGTTGCATTCGGTTTTTATATTATAAAAGAAAAAGAGAAAGGGACGCACACTTATCTCCAGCTGAAATTGTTGTAAATATATTGTGGTGGCATTATGGAGGTTTCATGGAAGTGAAATGAGAGCAGGCGAGGGAAGCAGAGAGTAGAGGATTTGCAAAGACCTTTGCATTGAACGCGATACGAAGAAATCGAAACTTTCCTGGAACTCTGCCTCCTCCGAAGAGCATCCTCTTCGGCCCTTTTCGCAGACGTGGTGCACGTGTCCGCAAACATGCGTGATGCATTATTCCCAACAACGTCATTTCTGTGGAAATAGGAGGGAAGCGCTCGCTTGCCTCATCCAGGCAAAATGAAATTTTCATCAATAATAACGATGTCGTCGTGCAGAAAGGATCAATTGTAAAAGTTTTGTTTACTAACGACTATAACGATTTCGAAAACTCTTAATGTACAGTCAATATATATATTTTTTAAAAGCGGAATAAATTGCTTTTTTGATTGAATCTTGTTCGATTGTGAAGTTTGAAAATAGTTTGAAAAAAAAAAGAAAATATAGCTTTCGTCCATGATGCTTTTGTTTGTTTTATCTTAAAATTTGCATTTTTCGACGCTCGGAATTCTTTTTTTTTTCGAAATGCGTGTTTGAGAGACAAAGAGAAAAAGAGAGAGTTACCATTTATTGAGCACTCTAAGAAATGACTAAATAAAAACACAGTTAGTTATAGAGTTAAATAAAAATACAATTGATAGAGTAAACTTGAATACAAAGAAATAGGAACCAAATTAACGAAGAAGAAAAGGACAAAAATGATTGAAAAAAATAGCAAAATTAATAAAAGAAAAAAAGAAAGACAGAGAAATATTCGTTTAATTCGTATCCTGGAACGCAGTCCCCTCAAGTGCGAGACACATTATCATACAGTATAAAATTATAATATTGACACCCAGAAATATGTGGCCTAAAAGTCTCACAATAATAAAGAAATAAACTAAAAGAAAATTTGAAAGTAAAAATCAAATCAAATCAAAATCAAATCAAAATGATAAAATATGTAGGTGTGAAAGTTTGTGCAGTGTGTAAAGTTTATGTAAGAAATAATTTAAATAAAAAGTTTGCAAAAGAAAATTCAATAACATCACGGACTAGACGTTAACAAGCATAAAATTTATTTTTAAAAATACTTAACTTAGATTTGTGAATTTCAGGAGGAATAGAATTTTAGAGAGAGAGAGAGAGAGAGAGAGAGAGAAATTATAGTAAAGATTTTTCGAGGGAAATGACGGGCGCATTCACTGTCATTGTTCGCGAATGTGCGCGCGCAAATGCCGGAATAACGGGTCGACCGAATCAATGAGATTAATGAAACGGTAATTTGTGCGAGGTGTCACGCCCGGCGAATGCAGCGAAGATTCATCGGGCATGAATTGGAGACGCGATATTGTTTCGATTAAAAGGTTGCTGCGCCATCACAGTGTCATTGATCGCCAAAAGATACGATGACCCAAGCTTTATATCTCATAACATTGCTCATTTATTCGTATCACTGTGAAAGAATTGTCCTATTTAACCAGTTTACCACATGCTAGAATAGACTCAATATATCATTCTAATGCGCTACACGTGTAGTGGCTTTCGAGCAAATTAAATGGCTACATTGCATGCCGTGTTGGGTATACGTTTGTTCAGAATAATAACTCGAGTAGCGTAAAATGTAGGTCATAAAACGAGTGGACGACTTGTAGAAATATGAGAATTTATTAGTAATAAATAATTTTTTCAATTGTGTGACTTTATTTACTTACGTGTTAATTAACAAGAATTAATTCCAGCAAAAAACTATTTGTCAGTGTTTTCTTAATAATTAAATGAGACTTCTTTGGCGATAGTGAAAATTCAGTCTTTTCTGACTAAATGTCAAAACAATCATTGAGAAACTTTTCGCTCGAGATTACCATTGTTTCGGGACAACGGCCTTTTGTTATACATATCTACACTTATTGGCCGGTAAACGCATCTGTTTTCACTTGGAAGATTTCGCTGTACATGTCGTTTACATTATTCATGTTATATTCGCAATTTCAGAAATGCTGGCAGTAACCGATGTTGTCAGAATCTGTTAACGCTTCTATTGTGAATGAAATTTCATAACGTAATTCGATGGATGGCATTTTCGTGAAATATGAACGTAATATTATTCAAGCGTAATATCATTTCCTCTTTCGAAGAAGAAACGTTGAATTAACTATGTGCTAGTTAACATACTATAAAATATGTATAAATAATAATTGTAGCTATACATAACAGCAGTATAAATATTATAATGCCTCTCGATTAAAACATTAATTGAAAATGTGTTGTGTATTCCGAAAAGATTTTTAAAAAGAGTAGAAAACTATTAAACATTATTCTATTTGAATTTAATATATTTTATAAAATCGCCATTTAAAATTATTTTCTCTTAAAATTATTAAAAGTTTTATGATTGAGAAACTGTTTTTGTAAGATTGAAATTAGATTATTAAAATTGAATTTATGCATCATTATGCATTATAAAATTTATATGAAAAACATTAGCAATTATTTTATAAATTTATTTCAAGTTTTTTCTGAAAGTTTTTAGGAATTGCACAGAAAATATACAAAAAATTATTGTTTTGAATACATAATAAGGAGGTTTTTAAAATTTGTAATAAGTATATTTTAAGACTATTATTAAAAAAATTTTCTTTATTAAAGATAATCATTACTTAAACAATAAAAGAAAAAAAAAGTAAACTGAGTAATCACTTTTCTTAGCAGTAAAATCTTTCTGTGTGTGTATAAATATGTTCGCTTGAATTTCTTTTTGAAGCGTAATGATCTCGGAATATAAACGTTATCGTATTATTTGCGACGCACATTTAAAGCGCTCAGCACATGATCGCACTTGAGAAACGGATTTCTGGGAATTTATTTCATATTTCTTAATTCAGTGGCGTTCTCGCGTATGATTTCTTCCGATTATCATCACAGTTGAGATGTCGTAAACACTAATAGAAAAAAAGCGCTGTTTCATCATGAGCTAATAGTAAACATAATATTGTAGTGACGCGAGATATACGTGATGTAAATGAAACGCGATGAGTCACTGGTTCCGACACTTCGACGATTATCTCATGCCCTGTATACGTTTCTCAGAATGAGATTTATGAAGATGTTACGGAAAACTGTACTAGCGTTTCATTATTCAGAAATCTACAGGTGATTCAAGACTCGAAGATCATAAGAAATATTTTGTGCCTCTGTTTTCGCGATGTAATCTTGAAGCTTGCAAGATGCAAGAGATAATAACGCAAGGAATAACTCTTTGTTTTCTTTCCATGCGATTCACATTGGCCGTGCCGTGCGCGGCATTTCGCGAGGAAGCAGGAAATAAAGAAAATAGACCAGGCTGTCGGGGAGAACTCGCTAATGATCTTACTGCGCAGAAATGGTTGCGAGCGCAGCGTGGTGAATTCCCGGGAATAGAAACGTCATCTACGAGAAAGTGCAAACCTCGTCAGCCTGCATCCTTTCCGTTCTCTACCACATCTTCCTCTTATTCTTCTTTTTCCGTTACTCCCGGGTTTCTCAGGAGATTCCTCGCGTTTCACTTCATTCGAATCACTTGATCGAACATCTGAAAAACGTTTGCGTTTTCGCAAGAGCGTATTCAATTTTTCAAAGCGATCCTATAATTTTACAATATCGAGTGAATTCATCGACATTTATCTCTGCGAGATTCAATTTCAGCCTTCAACCTTCTTCTCGTGAAGGCAAATTTATTCGTTGAATTCGAAAAAAATCTGACGAAAAATTACAACGTGGAATGAAATTGATAACATGAAGAAGTATAGCATAATTTTAATTTCCATTTATGACGAAGTCGAAACTTTCGGACGATTATAAAAATGTGGGATCTTTGATAGCTTTTTCTATTCTCTTTTGTAGGCGGGTATATTCGGCAGTTACATTTTATCTCATTGAAGGTCCGCGGAGGCTCGTAAGGTATATTCCGGACTGTTTCGTTAACTAGATACGAAGGTTTTATGACTTTTTTTTACGATTGACGTCATTATTTTATGAAAGCTCGTTTCCCGAACGTCGGCATGTCGTGAACTCGTTCTCATTACGTTTCATACATACGCACGTACACACACGCTTATGTACATATCTCGCAACTGTGAAGAATCAGCGACGAATTCTTGGCATTATGACAGACACATGAATGAGGATTTCGCTGCGTTAAAAGCGGAAATGCAAAAATTTACGTTGATGCGAGCCATGTCAAGTAAACTGACATTTTTATTTTTGTCTAATTAAATACCTTTGTCGAATTAAACGAAAAAAGAAATGAATTCACATGAAAAGGTTTTGCTGAAATATGTAAAAATTTAATTAGAAACAGATCTGAAAATAATATGTTGAATCATCAATAATTATGTAGAACGCTCAAATTGGTTGTCAGAATATCAAAACTTTTTGCTTCATGCTCGATTTCTGCGTAATTATTTTAATAATCCAACGAAATTAGATAAGTAATTATTTTAATATATTTTAATATGTTAAATTTAATGTAAATTATTAATTATTTGAATATATTTTGTATTTTAATACAAAAACATGTTAAGAGAACAGAGAGCAAGATCTAATTAATTCATTTCTGTAGTCAAATTGTTTATTAATAGTTTTAACAAAATAAACAACATTCATATTAACGAATGTACTTTTTGTTAATAAATAATAAATTAAATTTGAGAGTTTCAAATTTCTTGAGTTAAATTTATTTAACTCTATTATTTTAGTTAACAACATATGGAGCAGTGAACTATAAGAATGATTAAAAATAACTCAAATTGTGATGGGTATAAAATTTAACTTCATGAATTTGAGTGTATCCATCAAGGAGCGGCGAATTTTTGGCATAGTGACTAACTGTCATCACTGGTCATGCATTCTTGTTATTTCTGCGAATCGTAAAGCGCGGATATGTCGGCACAATCATCGTGCCAATTCACGAATGGTTTAACGCGATATCCGCCGCGAAAAGAAAACTGCAACGGACCACCCGCAATACCGTGCCGTCCGATGCAATTATGTGTCCGCGAGTTGGGCGTAGAGCGAAATTGCGACACACCATGCATATACACATACGCGCACAGTGTGCACGCGTTTTCCAACAATCATTTGTGTGCGCATTGTGTCGAAAGTACGCCAGTTAATTTGCCGTCGGCGAAAGCGTAATTATAGCGTTGCACTGTTTGCGTGCCGCAAATCTGTCGGAGTTCTAAGAGCAAATATAGTGTTACCTATTAATGTATATTTTTCTTTTTGTGGTCTTTTACTATCTAGATTTAACAAACGAAATATACTCTTTCTGATTCTCTCTCTCTCTCTCTCTCTCTCTCTCTCTCCTCTTCTCTTCTTTTCTCTCTTTTTTTCTTTCATTTGCTCTGCAATCATTATAATATCATAATTTGACTAAAATTAAAATACGAAATTATTAAATATTACATTACCTTTATTATTATTACATTATTATTCTCTTAGAATTTAATTTAAAAAAATTTCATATTTTTAGAATTTTCTTCCGTGATTTTCAGCATTTAAAAGTGCTTCACTAAGCATTTAATTTAATGCTAAATACATTAAGAGCTCTGCATTTGCCGGAGAACTCGTATTATTCCATTTATTTCAGTCATGTTGCAGATAGTATGCAATATATTCTATTTATACTAAATTATCTCTAAGCGTATTAATATATTCTTAAAGATTTATGTATATCTCTAATATATGGCAGTATACGCGTAAATAATTTACATAATATAATACTGTTGGTAAGCCATACAATGTAGATATACGAGCGAAATTAATGCGCTTCGCAGATTTTATTTTAATATACAGTAATATTTAAGGGTCAGTGGCGCTTAGAAAATCCTGACTATATACAATTTCTGCGAATTATTTCAAGCAGATGCACTATGAGTAATACACTCAAAATAATTCCTCTCGTTGCTCGCTGCGTAGTATCGAGCTGAGCGAATAGCCAACCGGACAGAACGATCTTTATGCAGATTCGTGGAAAAAAAGCTCGATTTAGTCGGCGCCTGACTTCACTTTCTGTGTCACGTAAGAAAAAAAAAAATGACGCAGCAGAAATCCACTAACAAAGTATCGGATGATTTAATGGCTTACGAGATTCTCGAAATACCAAGTCTCAAGTCACATCTCTGGCGAGAGACTCTATTTTTTTTCTTTTCACTGGCACCATCGAAAACGCGATGAATCAAGACGAGGTCGTTTGCATTCATCACTGTGCTACGTTGTACGAACTCGTCAGAGAGGAACTCGCGTTCATATTTTCGAACTCGCCGCGTTCCGATTGTACGGCATCGAAATTAACGATCGAGTCGTTAAATTGTTTGCATAGTCATCGTGCGAGCTGTCATTTTTTGACAAATCGCGAAATTTTGCTCGCCTATAAAAAACTGTAACATATTATCGAATTTAAACTTTATCTCTCGATTCTTTTGCTAGCGTTTCAGTAAGCGACCGTTAGATTGATGTTGTTCTTGTTAAACGCGAGCGATAAATTAAATTCATCGTTCGTACAATGTTTAGAATTGGGCTGCGATGACAGATGATAACTACTTGCCAGGAATAGTGAGCACATCTTGTGCTTTACGTAGACATTCTAAAATATCGTCTTGACATTTCGTGCTTAAGAACTTCGTAGAAAGAAGTACAGTGGATTTTTCTTCAATTTATGTACCAGAGTTGAATTATTTATGCGCAAGGTATTTAGAACTATGAGACAAATGAAAAATTAAGAGCGTCGTATTGTAACATGCACTAATTTTTATTATTAATTGTGAAATATATTAGACAAGACAGCCTCCAATTGTAATATAATTTTCGTAAAATTATGTAAACATTGTTTAATATTTAATTTTTAATATTTGTGAATTATATATTGGATTAATAATTAATACTCAGTGTATTTAATCGATCATCAGATAAGTTTAAATAACTTTTTATATGTTCATATATTTATATTGTATTTATTCAAATCTAATTTTATTTTTAGATATAATTTTGAGTAAAATTAAATAGTCACAATTTCACGAGCAAAAAGTCTATCTTTGAAAAAAAAATGAATAAAGTAGAACTTAAACTCGAAATATGCATATGTAAATAGCGAATTTTGCGTTTGATGACAACGGCACGCTGTCGTGAAATTGAATATTTTCTTTGGTTGCGTGCGAGTAGAATAGTTCAATGCATAATGAAAAGAATTGCACTTGCGATGGGAGATTTTCCAAAATTGATCGCATCTGCCTAATCGTCTATTTCCATCCTTCTTAGTGACTAGTCGATGCTTTCGGTCGTCCGCACTGCACAGCTCGAACGAATTTTGGCGAACCTCCAAAACGCAGCTACCGCACACTTTCGATCCTATACTCGATCTATTTTAATGTCGAGTCGTCGATTAATCATTAGCTCACTGTCGCGCTGAGTCTACGGTAATGTCATCCTTTTCTCTGTTTCCTTCAAGAAAAAAGAAAAGGGAAGAAGAAAGAGAGAAGAGAACAGAATTCTCGAAGCGGTGTCATTTGTGGCATGTGCTTTTTTGCTTTACTGGTTCCTTTTGTCGTGAATTATCTAATCTTTGGAATTAATAAAGGACGACGACGATTTCACGATATCTATTCAATACTAGCTAGCTCGATCTTGAAACTGATTTTTCTAAAGCTGCGCTAGAAGATGGCGAGCC
>Ga0157363_1006261_pt1 | contig 11169 bp, 13 predicted proteins | sample AttsexASBM1_FD_111477 | JGI IMG/M metagenome (GOLD analysis project Ga0157363, IMG submission 111477) | Fungus gardens microbial communities from leaf cutter ant in Ribeirão Preto, State of São Paulo, Brazil - Atta sexdens ASBM1 | ecosystem: Host-associated > Fungi > Mycelium > Unclassified ...
GTTGATTAGTATCATAAGAAAGTACTTAAACCAATTGACAACTTCTAATTGCGGATCTAATTGGCAACAACTTCGATTATTGTCAGAAGCAAGCTTATCGAAATTGAGTATTTTTTTCAGATAATAAGTACGTATGATAATAAGTACACTGAAAAAATGATGTTATATCAACAACATTATTTTAATCGAAAATAATTTTGTTAACATGCCGTAACATTATTAATGTAACAAACATTCTTCTGTTTTATTAAAATTTTATTTGTTTTATTACACCGTTATTGAATCAACAAGATTATTTTCAATTAAAATAATGCTGTTAATATAACATTACCTTCTTTTAGTATACATAAAACACAACATTCGAAGGATCGACAAGAAAATCTCACAATATTTGAAACATTTGAGAAGAAAGAATGAACAATATTAAATTATGTAAACGATATTGATTGTATTTTTTTTTAATTTTTCGAAAAGGTAGTCATCTAGTCTAGAATAGCACGTGTCCAAATTGATTGATAGAAGGGTACTCAGTATTTTTGAGATCCAATGGAATATCGAATTTAATGATAAATTATGCGAAGAGAAACGATGTGATTAACAGAATGCGATACGCTAAATTATAGTGAATTATAGTCATTTTAATATTTAGTTGACAATTACTATATGCAGCTATTATTAATAATACATATGCATTACTATACTTATTAACAGTACATAATTTTTCTGCATCATGCTTGCATGAAATTTTTGATTGATTTAAATATTATTAACTTTATAAAACATAATACACGCGCGCGAGCATAGCTATTGTGTCTAAAAATATCTATCTACTTATAAATTATTTATAAATAATTAATTATCTTTAAGTAATATTTTGCAAATGCTATAAGAAAACTAAGAATGGAAGAAAATTTGGATTACATTTTGGTGTAAATTTATAGAAAATTTATAAAAATCATAATAAGATAAAAATTATATTTTGTTATATTATATTGAATTTCACATTTAATTCGAATTATGGACCGTCCAAAGTGAGCTCAGAATTCAAATGAGCAAGTCTGACGTCTCTCGTCTGCGCATGAATCGATTAATTAACAACTGAACATTCAAAATGATGCGAAACCGACTACCTGCAGATGTATGGTCGCTACACGAAGGATCTGGGTGAGTACGCGAAGGAAGAGGCACGCAAGCTCAAATATCAAGAAAAGGCGAGACGAAAATATGATAAAACGAGGGCCGAAGATCTACGAAAGTCGAGGCGAGGTCCTTTGTGCCGGAAGCTATTGGCTCTGCTGGCCTTCATCTGGAAACATACCGGCGCCCGGCTAGGCGAGGACTGGATTTTCCTTGCCCTCCTCGGTATTATTATGGCTCTTATCAGTTATGCCATGGATCGTGGAATTTCCATGTGTAATAACGGTCAGTCTACTTTACTTTCGGAAATATAAATTTCATCCCCAAACAAAACATTTTAAATAATTATTACATTTGTTATGCGAGAATATTTACAGAATTTGTTGATATCGAACGATATTAACAATATTAACAAATTATATATATTTTCTAATTCTAATAATGCAAATGGTAATACAGATAGATTTAGTTAAAAGGGTTTAGCTAAAAGAGTTTCGCAAAAGTATTAGAAATTAACGTAAAGTCTTTAATATTGACATTGATATATATAGCACATTAACGATAATCTCGTTTCACCAGCCAGGATATGGCTCTATCAGGATCTTACAACGCATCCGGCTTTCAAGTATCTAGCCTGGGTGTCCATGCCAGTGTGCCTTATTCTCTTTAGCGCTGGCTTCGTGCACATTATTGCACCTCAAAGTATAGGCTCGGGCATCCCAGAAATGAAGACCATTCTACGCGGTGTGGCGTTGAAAGAATATCTGACTTTTCGTACTTTGGTTGCCAAGGTTAGTTCACGAAACAATTTAATCTATACTCGTAAAAGCTTAAGAAAATTAACTAAGAACAAGAGCGCGTACACGATCAAAGTTGAACTACAACTTTCTTAAAATTTATAAAAGAACGCGATAATCCTGTAAAAGGGAGACAGGGATAATAAAGATCGTGGTATGCCAAAGGTGATCGGCTTGACGGCAACTTTAGGCTCAGGATTGCCACTCGGTAAGGAGGGTCCATTTGTGCACATCGCCAGCATCGTCGCAACGCTCCTCTCCAAATTAGTCACGAGCTTCCAGGGCATCTACGAGAACGAGAGCAGGAATTGTGAGATGCTGGCCGCGGCTTGCGCGGTGGGTGTCGCTTCCTGCTTTGCAGCCCCAATCGGTGGCGTCCTCTTCAGCATCGAGGTCACCACGGTGTATTTCGCAGTCAGGAATTATTGGCGTGGTTTCTTCGCCGCAGTCTGCGGTGCTACGATGTTTCGTCTACTGGCAATCTGGTTCCAGCGCGAAGAGACCATCACAGCGATGTTTGCCACCAATTTCACTATGGAGTTCCCTTTCGATCCACAGGAGCTCCTCGTCTTCGCCCTGATCGGTGTTGGCAGCGGGCTATTGGGCGCCTTTTACGTCTGGCTACATAGGCAATATGTGATCTTCATGCGGAAAAACAAGAGCATGAACAGCTTCTTACAGAAGAAGTAAGTCATTCGAAGTCGCATATCGAAAATTCTAAAAATCGCCACAACGCGAATTTCTTTTACAATCATTTTGAGTTTGTGATTAAGAAATGATTCGTTAATTTCAGTCGTTTTCTGTACCCCGGCATTGTATCTCTGATAGTCTCATCTGTGTCATTTCCCGTCGGACTCGGCCAATTCATGGCTGGTGATCTGAACACGCACGATCAAGTTTTCGGGCTTTTCACTAACTTTACTTGGACCAAGGAGAATCTCAGCGTCGAGGAGATGAATATCGTGAAGCATTGGTCGACATCATATACCGATGTCTTCAGTGGACTTTTCAGTTTTGTTTTATTCACTGTAAGAAGATGACTTTTTTTCGCATAATTATTCGATCGCGATATTCTTAAATAGATTATACAATAAGAACAGATGAAAATGGAAGAAACGGACTTCGGTTTTCAGTTCATCTTTTCAATTATAAGTTCAACGGTGCCGGTACCATCTGGAATTTTTATTCCCGTATTCAAGATTGGTGCTGCGCTAGGCAGAACGGTTGGTGAAGCCATGGCTCTTTGGTTTCCCACTGGTGTACGTTATGGCGGAGTAATTACACCCATTGTACCAGGTATCTTAAATTAAATATTTATACATATAATTATTTATTGATGATTGATGATTCTTATTATATTGAACTGAAATATAAAAAAAATTATTTTTTATTAAAATATTTGAAAAATAACTTATTGCGAATAATTGATGTTTCTTAAACGTGTAAGCATTTAAAAAAATTCATGATGAGTTCATACTTAGGTACATGAGGTAATTTTAACCGAATTTAAAGAGGAAAGCAAATTAAGGGAAGAATTAGATTTATGTCGTGAAATTGTTTCATTTAGGTGGATATGCCACAGTGGGCGCGGCTGCGTTCTCCGGCGCGGTGACGCATACAATATCCGTTAGTGTCATCATTTTTGAGATGACCGGTCAGATCACACATATTGTACCCATAATGATAGCAGTGCTGATCAGCAATGCCATCGCCGCGCTCTTACAGCCTAGTATATACGACAGCATCATTCTTATCAAGAAATTGCCTTACTTGCCTGATCTACTTCCATCCAGTTCAGGTAGGTATTTTCTCCGTTTTATGATAATTTATCTTCTTTTCAATTAATTGAATTTATATTGTTATTTCGTAAAGCGTTTCGTTCGGAATAAATAAGAAGGTAATTTTATGACTTGTCACAGATTTTACGCAACCGAGGAAAAGGTGGTAAAAAAAATTAATTGTTGTAGGAATGTACAATGTTTACGTGGAGGATTTCATGGTCCGCGATGTCAAATACATATGGCATGGTATTAGTTATCAGAAACTGAAAGACATATTAAAAGAAAATCGCAAGCTTCGCGGATTTCCATTGGTGGATAATCCGGACTCCATGATTCTACTTGGATCGATTCAGCGATTAGCACTAGTCAAACTTATCGAGAAGCACATCGGTCGCGAGAGAAGGTTGCAGGTAGGATTCCAATACCTTGGAAGTTCATTCGCGATTTTATTTTTCGTTTCTATATATCATCGTCGACATTCTAGGTTGCACAAAAATGGCACAAGGAGGCGGAGGAGAGAGCACGCGAAGAAATAGAACGACAGCTGAGGGAGCAGGAGAGGACGAGAAGACCTTCGAGATTTGAGGTCATCCCGGCACCGGACATTCTCAAGATGCAGAGGCAGAGTGTTAATGATCTAACGATGTCAGCAAACAACGGCAGCGGTCCCGATCATGTGAGTTTCTCGCAAGTGTTCGTGTGGTTGACTTTGACGTCAATTGTGGTTGTTCCTCTCCTTGCGTATTACTCTCCTCGATGTAGATTAATATTTGTAATATTTTTCTTGCATTTCTTAGCATACGTTCCATTCACCGGTGTTTGGATCGCAACCGAAAAAATCAATTTTGAAGAAGACTAATTCTTTCACTCTTAAGGGATTCAGCCCGTTAGTAAGTCCGGCGGTGACGCCTTATACGACAGTTACAGGCGCAGAAAGCAGGTGAATCGCTTCATTATCTTTAACTTCAACAATTTTTCATATAGTACAAAATATATTTTATACAGTAATCTATTGTACATTTTATAAAAAAAACATACATTATCGATCTTTTTTGTTTTATTTTTTTTTAAGCGTCTTAAATATTTTAATAAGTTTTGTATAATAGTAAATAATAAGGAATGGAACATGGAAGAATAATTATTAATATATCGCAGGATTCGTTTGGCGTTCGAGGCGATCTTCCGTAAGTCCGCCACGTTGCAAGACGTGGATCCTGATCCGGAGTTGGGTACCAGAGGGAGTCAAGATGTTATGAACGTGCAGTCTCATACGCCCATGCTGGCCCCAAGTCCGGCGACATCGAAGAAAGTACAATTGGTGAGCAAATATAATTATTTCCTCTAAATACAGTGTCTAAATAACATATTTGCATATGTTAATCAGCCTCGAGAGAGAGTGATAGACATGTCGGCCGAAGATCAGAAACGATGGGAGGAAAGCGAGATGGCACTCGAGGTAGATTTCTCGAGGTGTCATATTGACCCAGCTCCTTTCCAGCTGGTCGAAAGAACGTCCTTGCTCAAGGTGCACAGCCTCTTCAGTATGGTCGGTGTGAATCACGCTTATGTAACGGCTATCGGCAGGCTGGTCGGAGTAGTTGCGTTGAAGGAGGTATGGTTCACGATGGTACAATTCTTCAGGCAAGACACTTAAAAATTAACGAATAGTCGTCTTGATTGAGGGATGAAAATTATAAACTCTAATTTCATTAATAAAATTATATATGGATTTTATTTTGCAGCTCAGGAAAGCCATTGAGGATGCGAACGCTGGTATCCTGCCGATGCATCCCGAATCACACATTGCTGAGTCGCTCTCGAGCCTGGCGAGAAGCGAGACGGACACGGAGAGCAACAAAAACATCAACACGATAAACTCTATAAACTCCGTGGATTGCGAGAAAGTGGACAAAGTCTGAGGGTTTTGCCGTGTCAAAATCGAAAGCAAAAGCTTATATTGTGATAGCCGCGTCGCCATAATCGCGTGATGCGGCCCAAATAATGCGAGAGCCGTGTTTTATCTAATTTTCCTTTATTCCTTCCTTGTTTCCCCTTTCACGCGTTTCGAGAGCGACGGAGTCGTTATGTGCGAGTAACGCGTAATGATATTCTCTCAAACACTTCTCTCGTACTTAAGCCTTAAGGTGAGCGAAATAATGAAAGTCCCAAGACAAGACGCGAATGCGCGAAATAGTATTAAGCGTTGCAGTTCCGTTTCGGAATTTCTTATTTCGTTCTAACATAATGTTATGTGAAATGCGATCACCGATAGTATCCACATTCGTATACGCGGATTATTTTTATCGGATAGATAGATAGATAGATATATTCGCACATCGAGATTCGTTTCTTAATGGATGATTTAAATCGTTTTATCTGGAAACCTCGTGAAACGCGTATGTTTTTTCGTTATATATTTTATTAGAATAACATTTGCACGATACAAGAACACGCGCGAAGTCTGGAATCAGATGGATTTTCGTATCTTGGTATCGAGTTGAGAGTATCTTTATGAAATACGCTGAATCGCGAATTTATTGTTTCTATCGACAAGCGACAAGGTAAGTTTTTTAAATGGCTGAACGGATCTCTCGATGGAGCGAAAGTGATTTGTAGTGCCAAAAGCAGCGACGCTGCACTTTCCCGCGTAATAAAACGTGCATAATTGGACCTAATATAATATGATATCGACATACGAGATCATTTAGAATTTCTACGCTGACGCTCCTTCAGCTAATAAGTATCTGACCATGGTTGTGCCAGACTATTATTTATTAATCGTTAACTATTGTCAATTTTAAGTATACAAGAAGATCGTCATGTTGTAGATTGAACTACTAGCAAGAAAATGCGGACAATTCTCTTTCATTCTTCATGAAACTTAATTTAGAAACAGCCGAGAAAAATTCCCATTGGATTTCTTCTAAAAACTAGCTCATGTTTATTTTTACAGGACGCGTTTAGAAATTATTCAACTTGAAAATCGAGTGCGATTTTTAATTGTCATTAAAAATTCTTTAGTAAATTTATCCAAGATATGTATTCTAACAATCGAAAATCGCATTTCGGATGTATCAGAATGAAGAGTATTTTCTTGTAAAAAAATTCACTATTAGATTAATTAGGATATTAGAGGCAAAGGATCATGTATATCATAGTTACTGTTTTGATAGTTTTTAATAGTGCAATTGAGACGATATTGTTCAATCAACTTTGTATTATAATTATTGTTATTACTGCAGTCTAAAGAATATGGCTTTAATATTAATTTAATATTCCGCCATTCAATAAGCTGCGAAAATTTTTGACGATGTTTAAGATTTTACATTCCACTCGACTAGATTCTCATCTTATCAAGATTCTCATCTTGATAAGATTGTACATTTATTGTTACATTTATTATAATCGGCGAACAGCGCCGCGTGTTGTCGCATTCTTATACAAAGGCATTGTCCACCGATTGTAAACACATTGCGTATCATTAAAAAAAATATTAAACTTATTATACTGACTTATTATATTCGTGTATCTGACAATATTTATCAGCGCAGTTACAAAAAAAACAAACGCAAAAATTAGAACAAACGATTTTCAAGATTGTTTGCATTATCTATATATATGATTCATGATTTGCTAGCAAAATTCGATAATCGATAAGTTGATGTAATCATGCAATAAATTAATACTTAATTTATTTCAAAAGAAATGAGAGAAATAGAGAAAAAACATTTCTCCACAAAAAAATTATTTACACAATAAAAACAATTTGCCACGTTGCAAACTTTAACTCCCTATGATAAATTTAATACTCAAAACTTAATACTAAAAAATTAATAGTAAAAAGTCTCAAAATAATTCAAATAATTTTTCTTTCGCATTCAGTTATTTGTTCAGATTGAACCAACCGTGCAAACATTTAGGTACCGGTCCCGGTGTGTCGAAAGTAGCTCTTGCGATTTCTGTAAATGTCACAGCATCCAAGATCAATAAACCGACTCGTGTTTCTTTATCCGCCCACACGATCGAGCTCACAATCACCCCATCATCCTCATTCTAAAAGAGCAAGAGAAAAGTAATTTGAACCCTTTCTTATTTACTTTTCCCAAGAAAATGATGCTCAATACCTTTCCATTGGGATCTGGTACGAAAATTGGTTCACTTGGGTAAACACCATCTTGTTGCCACAGTTTCTTGGTCTTTTGGAATGTGTCGACCTTGATGAGCTATGAATAAAATTTAATTTTATTAATGCAGTAAAATGCTATCAATATCTTGTCGTACTAAATTACATAATAAGGGCGTAGACTTGCAACTCCTTATCGAACGCGCGGTATACTTTGGAAGCTCATGTACCGACCGTTCCAGGATTGTTCAGATCCATATCGCAGGAAATCGCGTAGAAGTATCGATACTCTTTGCCAAGATGAAAATCCGTGTTTATTCGCGGAGTCTCGCAACCGACATCACAGAGAAGCTCTGGCTTCACGAAGATTCTGCCGTCGAGAAGTCGATGAGCGGCCGGCTTTTTCTGCAGAACGCTTCTGTGTTCGTCTCGCCAAAACTTAGCTTCACTGTTATATTCAACGTTGTCTTCGTTGCCATTGACGTCATAGTTCGACTTATGATCGATAGACTCACCGTTGACATCTCGGAACTCCGTGCTCTGATGCATCGTTTCATTCGTAATAAGATTGTTCGATAGCGTGTCCGAGTTCGGTTTTCTCATCGGAAGTACGAAACGTAGCGGCCTGGCGCGGAATAATTTTGAGAAATTGGCGTTCCCATGCATGTCCTGTACATTAATGTAAATATTCGTTAGAATTATCAGTTACGTGAAAGTATTTTTGCTACGAATCTCATACTTTCATCGCATCAAAGTACATGTACTGCAACATCTTTGGGTTCCGATAACAGCATATATCCAGCACAATATACTCTCTATCACGAGTTTCGAATTGATTGATGATGTGGAGGTAGAAAAATGTCTCCGCAACGAACGTCTTTACAACTTGACTCGTTTTCCTCGAGATTACGTGGATAAGAGTCTGATATAACAGAAACATCAGATACCTTAACGTACTAATAATGATTTAACACATTGTTTTAATATGACATAATGATTTAACACACATAACGATTTGATTTCATCGATGGATACATACGCCTTTGTTTTCGTGCCACTTGAAGGAATTCATCATAGGTTCTTGTTTGAAATGATTCTTTGTCATCTGGACGATCGAAATCGATAGTGGTTGTTCCACTATAATAAAGAAATTCTCCGTGATGCCAAAGGTGTGCATATATGACGGATTTAGCAACCACCTGCACGGTATACTGGCCACAATTGTCGCTTGATCGAACATGGAGAGTTCTTTTTCTTTTCCGGAATTATCTAAGATAATCGCACTTGAATTGATTAAAGTATATAATTTAAATATTTTGGATAAATATTAAATATGTTAGAATTTTTATGTTTTAAATATTTTAATATGATCTAAAATATATTATTCTAATATTTTAAAACTTGTAAAAGCTCGAGAAAATTAATCTATTTTTTCCATTGTAAAATTAATTACGTGGCCGATAATACCGTAAACCTTTTAGTTTCTTCTTTCAAAAATTTCTTTTTATATTATAACTGAAAAAAATGTTTTCTAAATTTTAATAAATAAATTTTAATAAATATCTGCTGAATAGTACTACTTGAATAGTACCAACTAAATATTTATTTACTAAAACATATGTTTATTTGATACAAGAACATTAATTTAATTTAAATATTTTTTTTTATCGAATAAATATTTATTTATTACAAGTAAATGTTTAATTAGTTATTATATGATAACAAACATTTATTAAAACTTTAGTAAATTTTTTTTCAGTGATAAAAAATATCTTACCAACGGTTACGCAATTGGGATAAAAACATACAATGCTGTATCGAGGTCCCATCGATGTTACACTCAATCCTACGTTATAAATCGTACCATCGGCCATAACGTGAGGATGCGAGGTGTGATTTACGATGTTAATGTATTTCGACATGTTTACCTGCAAAACACGAATAGAAAAAAATAGTTTTTGCAACTAGAGAACTTATTATGAACTTTCACTACAAATTAATATTAGAAACTGAAATATTACAAACTTAAATTGAATACTTAAATTTAAAATAAAGGAGAGCGTTTACCCTGCCCATTGTCTCTAAATTCTTTGGATCAATTCTGTGCATCACTGGCGCTTCCGTAAACGTATAATATTCATCACCGAATGGATATATCGAAATCATGGAATTGTCCGATAGTGTTTTGTTTGGATTGAACACCGCAGCCACTCTGAAAAATCATTTTGTAAAATAATTTAAAATAGAGAGACAACTTGCAAGACTTCAAAGCATTGCAAAGTCAACGTATATAATTTGTCTACACTTATCAAATATATTATATAAAATTTTTTACCCATTACCCAAGAAATACACAAAACTTAACAAAAAATCAAAATTACTTTATTTTGATTCCTATCGTCAAATTGTAACAAAAAATTATCTTTTGACTTTTACAATGTCAAAATAAAAAAAATCATTTTGATTTTCTCTCGATTTCCTTAAATAATTGTGAAAAGTGTATTTCACTTAAAATTATCTTCATTTCAAGATTATCTTTATTGTTTCGCTCCTGTTTACCTGTGGAATATAGTCTGACAGGGATCCGGTGTCGCGTTAGTTCCGAACTCGTTGTAAACTATTCTCTGGGCTGCCATGTTCCTTTTATACACTTCGGTTTGGACGAATCGCCTCTGGTAAGTAACCTCACCGTCCGCGATACCGAATCTGCGCAATATTTATGTCAATGAAGTTCTCTAGCTTTTATTTTAATATAAAACGTACTTGTGTAACAAAGCCGAGCTGTCGAAGAGATGCTGATAACGATATTTGCCCACTTTTAGATTACCCGGACCGTTCCGTAACAGGGTGCCTTTTAGCCATTTCGGGATGGTGCCGATGATTTTGCTCGATCGTAAGGGCTCAATCACTTCTTTCTCGCAGCTCCTCATCCACACCGAAGCATCGCAGTTAGCGTAATAATAATTTCCTTTCGCATCAACAGGTACTTTATTTTCATTTTCGTCATGCTGTAGATGAAATAATATCGCAAATTAACTTTGAATAAATTATTTTTTATATTGCGCGAGATGTTATATTTACTGTTATCTGTGACACTATCAAACAAAGGATTATATGAGAAGACTTACATAAAATTCTGATTTCAACTTTCCGCATTTTGCGTGCTCGAAATTATCTAGCACGTTTGATGTGTGAAATAATTTGTCATTGAATAATGTTACGAGGTAATTAATGTACTCCATTTGTAACTCTTTTTCTTCTTTTTCGTGGATCGATTCTAATTATATTTAATATAATTAAAGCGACCAATTTACGTAATAGTTTTTCTGAA
>Ga0157363_1006262_pt1 | contig 11168 bp, 6 predicted proteins | sample AttsexASBM1_FD_111477 | JGI IMG/M metagenome (GOLD analysis project Ga0157363, IMG submission 111477) | Fungus gardens microbial communities from leaf cutter ant in Ribeirão Preto, State of São Paulo, Brazil - Atta sexdens ASBM1 | ecosystem: Host-associated > Fungi > Mycelium > Unclassified ...
AAATAGCTTTTACAGAATGTTATATAAATTTTATGTAAATTTATTAAATTAAATTAAATTAATATATTTGTATTAAAAAATTGCACACCGTTTACTACATTGGTTCCCTAAAATCTAATCTTGTCATATTTTTTCCTTAGAGATTTATCGTCTTATTTTGATTGTAATATGAAAGAAACTATTACTATTCAGTTTGACCCATATAAGCAAAAGATAAATTAAGACTATAAGTGGAAATTAGATCAATAAGAATAAATGAAATAAAAAGAAAGAAAGAATTGAATTTTTGCGGTAGAAGCATATCTTGATGTTTCTATATAATAATATATGTACATATTCATATGTAGATTTATAAATTTATTTTTCAGTTTTATAAATTACGCGCCGATTCGGACTTGAAACGCAATGAACTAAAAATGAAAATAACATTACAAATTACATTAATTATCAATTTAATTTATTTTTCGCAATAAGTTCTTTGCAGTTAAGGCACTTATTAGCAGCTCTCGTCATTAAATTGATGATCAATGCAATTTGTAATGTTATTTCCAACTTCAATTTACGATTGCGTTTCAAGTCCGACAAACCGGCAATCGCGCAATTTATGAAATTAAAAATGTATTGATAAATTTACATATAAATATTATTGATATCAAAATCTGTTTTAACCGAAAATACTTTCACTTAAAAAATTAAGAGATACATGGTAATCTTAATACTTTTTATTCAGAAATCGTGACTTATGTTACATATTCTTGACGACGTCAAATGATCGCTCAAAAAAACTAACGCATCGACGAAACTACGCACATTTTGTCGATGTAAGATATGCCGCGGCTAGCAAACAGACAGCAAACTACGAGCGTAAGGCATTTTGCAATCCCGGTCGCACGTCTCCAAGAATGGTGTGTCGCGCACATAGTTGTCGCATGACGTTGGCGGAGAAACGACGCCAACGACAGGCGACCCCGGGAATGGCGATACGGAGAATAATAAAAAGAGAGACGCGCCACTGCGTTGGTCATCCGCAGTTCCGTGAAAAACCCAAGCGAGCAAATATCGCGCCGGCGTTAGTCTATGCGCAGTCGATTATATTTAATGCGATAATATTTAAGAACGAGCTGTTTTTCTGCAAATAATCTAGATGAGGTAGCAAAATTAATTTCCTTTTTTTTTATCGATGTATAATCTCAAATCTAGCAGCTATACTATAATAGCAGCTATAAATAAAAAGCATCAATTTTTTAAACATCTTATCGCTAAATCTTCATATAGAAAAAAACGATTTTGCTAAAGTATCTAAAAATTTAGCTAAATACAGATCTTTGAAAATAACTTTTTCCATTCAACTTTTTCAATTATCAAATAATTATAAGATATTTAAAGGTTAATGACAATGCTGTAAAAAGTTTTAGCAACCAGTTTTGAGTCTTCTGCATAGCTGTTTTAATGATCCAAACACAATTAGCCAAAGTAATTTCAGATACAGCTAAATTTTTTATTAATTATAATTTAGATACTTTGGCAAAACTGTTCTTTCGATTGAATTGTCTAAATTGCGATATAATTTAATTTTACATATTTAACATAATTATATAGGAATCCTATTACCTATAAACATAAAACTACATTAATAGAAATCATATAGGATCGTTTATACAAATTTGAGTATTTTATCTAATTTTAATTTAACGAATCCCTTGGCATTTCTAATTTAGGATCGAATTACGCGTTGCGATTCTTGAAGATATTCGATTCGTTACTATGTGATACCCGACACCCGTTATTGGTTTTCCTTGCGTGCCCGACTTTAACCACGTCTTTTCTTTCTTGCGACACCCGTTATCGGATCGGATGGATCGAATTAGTGGAACGAGATAGAACCAAGGAACGCGACCGAAATCAATTTCCTTGTGACCTTCGCGACGACGACAGCAGCGACGACGGCGGCGCAGCGACTCGTAGACGAATTTTTGTGCGCATGGCGAGAGAGTGGAAGGCGAAGCGTTCGGAAGAGGAATATTTTTCGCGATAATCCATTTTATCGTTACATTCTGCAGAAAGATAGAGAGAGAGAGAGAGAGAGAGAAGATAAAGAGAAAAGAAAGAGAAAAAGAGAGATAGTTTGTTCGGTGATGTAACTATGAGCGTGCGACGCACATAGACCAGATTGCTCATCCGCAGTTTATTCTATACACAATTCTTGTTACCGGCATGCTATCACGCATGGACTATGCTCAGCGACTCACGATCTATAATCTAACGACAGATAGAAAGACAGAGAGAAAAAAAGAAAGAGAGTTCGTAAAGCGACATTTCAACTTTCACACTGCTAGAATATCAAAAGAGCATTGACAACTCAATTCCTTAAGTTAAATAACAATTTTTAATTTCTATGTGACAAAATATAGGAATCAATCTATTTCTGTAGTTAGCTTTAAAATAAATATCGTCCATATTAACATATATTTAGCAAATAATAAATTAAATTTGAGTCAAATTTGATTATATATTTTCTAGAGTAAAATTGTTTAATTCCATTGTTTTAGTCAAATTGATATACTGAGTAGGAATAGCGGCGATCTTTAAAAATAATAAAAAATAACTCAAATTATAAATATAATTTGACATTATGAATTTTACAGTGCACAAACTCTAGATAGTGAATGCTAAATTTGACGAACTTTAAAGTTTTAATGACATGTTAAAAATAAAGATTACAGAAAACTATATGTACTCCGTTAAAAGTGACGATATCGCGCAATAATATGGCTTATGATAATCGAGCAACAATATTTTTTGCAATATTCAAATTAAAAAAATCAATAATGGACTACGTACCATGCCATACATTATATGCATGATAATATATACATGTCGTTTCGGAATTATCTGATTACTCAGCATTATAGGAGCGAGATCAGCGACGAGCCTGACTTTAACCGGAAGTGGAGTATCGGACACGCAAAGATGCACAACACTTCGGTGTAGCAAGTAAGAAAAACATCGATACTATCCACGAGGGTCTCTAGGTGTAACGGGGCGTCCCCCGTGTGGCGGTTACCACTGTGGGAATTCTAATTAAAGATAATGACGTCATTAAGGTCTGAGCCGCGACGAGACGGGACGGTCTGCTGCGCTTACTGTACATGCTCGTACCCTATTTTATATACGCAGTCATGTACTTGCACGCGAAATGTACTTTGTTCCGAGAGCCCGCGCGTCCTACTCTCGCGCCCCGATATGCACCCGAGATCGTCGCTCTCTCACGCGAACGCACTTAAATTTGTGCTCCGAAACAGAGATTTATATCGCTCGTTCATAAGCGGAAAGGGAGGAGGTGAACGCTTCACGTTCTCTTCCTTGTTCTCATCTGTTATGGTAGGGCAAACGTTAAACATGCATTTCTAACCGGGAATCGATTTTGCAAGATTTATACATATTTCAAGTCGACATTTACTAGTGAACACTAAAAAAAGAATCTGAAAATAATTATCAAATATTAAGTGAAATAATTTCAATGTTTGGTTAATGTAAATCAAAGATAATTTTTGTCTTACTTTCATTTTTTACGTTTAAAGTTCATAATTGGTCTTAAATTTTCATTTTAACAATTAAGGGTCGAAACATTTTTCATTCGATTTGAGAATAAAGATACTAAATTTTTTATACGTTACATATTATATTGTTTCTTTTAGCTATTTTTCTTGTTTACTTAAAAAATAATTTTATTTTCTAAATATTTAGTAATTATTTATTATAAATCAGTTACATAATTATGTTTGTTTTTTATATTAATACTTACTAAATATTTAAAAAACTAAAATTATTTTTGGCTATATTAATCAAAAATCTGATTGAAAAAAATTAATAAATTATTTCATTCACACTTGATATTATCATATTCAATGAGATGTTCTCTCTCTCTGTTTTTGCTTTGCCGATATTAATTACTTACATAAATTTTTATTAGCGACATTTCCGAGATTAATTTTCGAGAAACTTTCTCAAAGTGCTCAAAGATTATTGCTACGACATTTTTATTGAACTATGATTTCATCCAAGAATTCATGAAATAAATTGATTCGATAAGCATGAAATATATATCTTATGTATATATAATCAAAGCAATCCTTATATTGATATTTGCTTATTTAAAATTAAAATAATCGTTTCTATTGCGACTGTATCAATTTTGATCGCGAGATCAAACCAGATTCATCTTGTATTTAAATGTCATATTTTTCTTGTATAATTTTTTTTTAGTCTTAAAGTGATTCGGCTGCCCTCACTACTTTCTATGTCGTTATCGATATGTATTACTATCGTTTGGAAGCGACTCATACGGCACAGCCGCGTCACGTCCGGAATAGTAATCGCATACGAAAATAATGGCAGCGCCTGTTATCTCTCGTTTCTGCGCGCATATATTACGGCGCACGGAGTCATTTCGTGATTCATGACGTTGTTAAAGCAGTTCGCGGAATTACAGTAACGGATATGTCGGCGGGTTTGACTGCCGGACAAGACCGGAGGAATTTGTAAACATAACCGCGCGCGCGACAGAAATGCAAGAAATGCATCGTACAAGGTAATGCCGTAGTAAGAAAAAATATTTTAATTGCCTGCCGGCGATTTTTTGAAGCAATTTTCTATGTATGCTTCTATCATTGCAACATCTTTTTAAAATAAATATCTTGATTGATTTAAAAAATTCGTGGGAAATTTAAAAGATCAGCAAGTATTTAAGTGAAATTAATAATATAATATTATATAAAATTACAAAATAAATTAAAATGAATGAAATTTCGTTCGAGTGATAATTACAAATTCGTGAGGAATTCAAAAGATCAACGAATGTCATTTAAATAATATTATGATATGGGAAAAAGTTCGTGGCGTTTTTTAATGTCGTCTACGGGAAAAACGCCACGAACTTTTTCTCATACCTAATAATTAAGTATTGAAAATTAATAATAAAAAGTTACAACAAAACAAATTAGGCAAAATTACGTTCCGAGTGATTACGAATACCAGTCGATATCTCGACTCTACACTGTTAGAGTCAACTTTCAAATTACACAATTTGAACTTAATTTCAAGACATTACATTTAAATTTAATGTACTTTCTATAAAATTTTATTAAAAAAATACATTAAATTTCATAAATTTACTGTACATGTTCATTATATTTAAATAACTGCTGTAACTTAATTTTCAGTTAAATCATTCATTACTTTTAATTTCGTTCATAATCACGAGCTTCATTTACATGTAAAGGAAGCTCGTGATTACATTTCTAACAGTGTACGCATAAAAATGTCGACGATCGGTTCGACTTTCGGTTCAGTTTTCCGGATCGATCAGCCTCCGCAATAAGCATGCACCGTCGTTGACACATACGTCTCTGCCCGTCGCATATTTTCGCGCGCGCGTTGAATAACAGCCTCGTAACACAGCGCGGCGCGGTGACACAACTCGGTTCGAGTTAAGCCCCGGAGCTCGTCGGCAGGGTGGCAACGAGAGACGAAGGGAGGACAATCGCGGGACGGAAAGAGACGGCGGATGCAGTCCGACGCTTCGAGTCATGTGCAGGCCGGGTCTCGCATGTGCGTGTGATCCTCTATGCGTTCTCTCTTTCTCTTTCTTTCTCGACCTGTACTTCCACCACCGCGCCGCGCCGCGCCGCTGCGCTGCTGATCCGATCACCCCGTGATCGCCGTCTTTGTTGGTGGGACGTCGCGTATCTCCCTCTCGCTTCATCCTGACGTCAGCGCGGATACCTGTTGCATGCCGCATGCTGTAGAGGAAAAAGCATTGGTGCGTGCAACGAGCGATCGGGGCGACAGTGCCGAAAGAGAAAGAGAAATAGAAAAAGAGAGAGGGATAGATTGATTTTTAATAAAATCGTGAGATAAAATAATCTATTATATTTTATTTCGCGTTATAATCACAGAATTCAATTATAATTTAGTTATAATTATTTAAAGGAACAATAACGGGAAAAGATAGATAGATAAGTAGAGAGGAGGAAAGACAAGAGACAGCTTTCTAAAAAATAGTTTAAAATTCAAATAAATAGATGAATAAGTAAACAGAAAGACAGAGAGGGAAAGAGAGAACAGGAAAAAGGAGACGCTTGAGTCACATATGCGAATTAAAGACATGGATTCTCAGACTGGCTGCAGACTAGCCAGCGCCTCTCTTGAGGAGAATGCTTCCTTTAATCTTTTTTTTCTTGCACTCCCCTTTTCTCTTCTTCTCTCTCATGTAGCTTAATTATAAATTAAGGTTTATGATTCCGGATCTGATTACATGGAAAACGAGCGAACAAATCAGAATACACCGGATAGAACATCAAGTTTTTGAATTGTTCCTAAAATTAGGATATTTTATATTGACACGATTCATGAAAAGAAAGTTTAAGAATCATTTGTAACAAATGCTTTCAATCTACATTAAATTTTGAGATTAAATTAAATTTTCCATAAAATATCAACATAAAATATCAACATAAAATATCCATAATTATAAATAAATAAAAAATATGATTTTATATGCTTTCATAAAATTCAATTCACCGGAAGCTTTTAATTTTTAATACTAACAGAATTAATATAATCCGATTTTATTTGAATAGTTTGAAATCGCATAATCAATTTCATAACGAATACCATTTGAATTCATTGAATTCTTTTCTAGAAGGCTATATTTGTAGCCGGTACCATTTTAATGACATTTAATAAATATTAGTGGGCATAAATATAGTGATTTATCCTGTTTACCATTCGTATATGCGCGAACACACATACATGCAACTTGTTCGGTCTTTAAAAAGAAGCTTTCATCGCGAATATAGCGAGAAATATCAGGGTATTGATAGTTTTGAACTATCGAAATCAGGCGAGCAAAGTATACTTTTTATTATCCGCAATATTCGTTACGTGTGACGCCGATTCGTCACGATTATCGCCATCTTTATGGCGGTATTAATCGCGTACGGCCGCCAAAGCGGCGGCGTTCGTTAAATGCCATTGGCGGAAGGAGCATCGAGGGCAAACGCGACTCGTTTTGTTGGGCTAGCTTTTCAAGAAGATCGGAATCAACGAAAATAGACGAGGCACGGAGCTGCCGCTTCGATTGGACCATCGCCAATAATGTGGCGCCGCGGAAAAATCTGTATGACACGCGAAAGAGAGGGGAGAGATGGATCTTAGGCTAGTTTTACGCGAGCTATTTCTTGCGTCCGTGAGCATCCTCTTCTTCTTTAACGCGGATATTTACTTCTTTTGGATAATATAATATTATTACTCCTCTCTTTTTTTTTCCTTCTTATGTTTATTTCTAATAATATAGATTAACTTTAATCTCGATTTAGTCTTTACTTTTTTCTAACGAAAATTTCTTGCGAAATTTTGATTTTAATGATGCTTTGTATTTATGTGATCTAAAGATTAGATAAATAGATAAATTTAGAAAATGTCAGTTGCGATCCAAAAATGATTTTGAGAGACACTCCTTATGTGATTTCACCTTTCAAAACCATTTTCGGGCCACAACTGACATTTCATCTATTTACTTTCTAAATTTCTTGTTCTGAAGTGAAATCTCATTCCAAAATAGTGACAAATTTGCACTCTTGAATAAGAGTAGCAGATTTTTACTTACTCTTTTCTGAAATAAAATTTTATTCTTTTAGAGTGAATCTCATTCCAAAAAAAAAGAGTGAAAATCTGCCACTCTTATTCAAGAGTGCAAATTTTTCATTCCTTAGTGGCATTATTTTCACTGCAAGAATTTCAGAGAGTAACCTACAAATGTACAAAGTTTCATTAAAATCAAAAAATTTGACTTCCCTTGTTAAAATTGGAAAGAAATAAAAGTGAGTAAAACAAAGATTAAAATTAATCCACCTTGATATCAATGGATATTTACTCGTTATTTTTATCTCCTTCAATGGTTTTCCTGAACTGGAGCTTACCTGTTATACTCTCTCGTCTGCTAATACCGTTTCGGAATTTCTAATAATTATTTGCTCGTCTAAGTCATTCAAATCAGATTAGGTATCAATAATTAATCATTCCTATACACGTCAGATCAATCCGCAATCAATCCGCTATGTCACGCCAGAAGCGAGAAAGAATAGTGCGATTGCATCTGTGCGCGCGAGTGCGTATAAAAAAAAAACGCGTAGTCACTTGGCTCCGTGGCTCTCGCAATTTGAAGAAATTATCGCGCGCGACGCTTGATAAAAAGCAAACAGACCTAGCGAGCAATGATAACCGCGAACACGCGGTGTTATTTCGTACCCTTCTCATTCAATGACTGTCTAATCTGCTACTTTATCGAGCCGCGGAAACGACCTGTGACTTTTACGCACGCACGAATTCGAACTACGTATGCACGATACCACATTTTAGAAGCAATCAATCGCGTTATCGTCCTCTTTATAATTTATGAAAAATAGAATCGAGTTAAAAGATTTTGATTATTCCATCCGGCAAAAAATTATTTGTTCGCCAAAAAACATTTATCGATTTAATGTCACTTATTATGAAGATGAGATTATGTTTATCTATTACAATACTGTTATAATTACCTGTAATATGACGAAGTAAGCAAAATTATTGAATAAATATTGTTTAATGTTTGAATTTTTTAACGATACAAATTCTGTGGATTGAGCAAGAAGCATGCATTCAATTTTTATTATATAATACTAATATATTATTTAATTTAATAAACATATATCTAATATACATTAATTATTAATATTACATTACTACTAATTTGCAATAATCTTAAACAGTAAAAAACATCTTCTTTTTAATAAAATTTGAAACATTTATATAGATATATTTATTATGAAAAAATATATTAAATTTTAATAAATATTTATATGAATAGTAGTCTAAGTAAACATTTAGTCTAACTAAATATAAAAATGTATTTATTTTTTGGTGCAAGAACCATTAACTTCATTTAATTATCATGTTTTTATTGAGTAAATATTTATTTAATATTATTTAAAAAATGTGTATTAAAATTTAGTAGGCAATTTTTTCCAGTGTAAAGTGAATTGAAAAATCAGCAATTGTTATTAAATTAATGTGTTAATTAATGGCAGTCAACTAATGAGGATTGAAATACTAATTAAGTAATATTCCATTTAATTATCTGCTAACGTCCAATAATCCTTCAATCTCTAAATTCCATGATGCGATTTTACGCACGAATGCAGATCGCTCGAAGCGATTTCACAACCGATCCCTCAATATTTGCCGAGCGACAGCAGGAGTAAAGTAGGTAGGCACCGGACTTCCGCCTCCGACGAGGAATGCAATTGAGAACCACTGTTCTAGAACGCGCCCTGGTCGCTGGCACAGAAATAGAACGGTCGGACCTTAACGCGCACTTTTGCGCGTCTTTATGTAACCCGGCCGAATTTATGGCCGGTTATCTATTTAATAATACGCGGATTTACTCGCGCCATTCGCAAAGATCAAACGAACCTACGCACTCACGCACGCACGCACACTGCCGCGCGCGCGCGCGAGCGGGCAAGCGCGCACGTGCGTATCGCACACACGCGCACGCCTGACGTAAATTTCGCGCCAGTGCGTTCACCTCTTCGATCTCATCGCTCGTTCTTCACGGACGCTTGAATGTCGAGTTGTTAATTCTCCTCGCTCGAGGAACATCGGAAACTACTGTTCGATCGACGGCTGCCTGTCTAAATAAAGGCACGTTCGTAATCGCCGGCTCTTCGTGGATCCATGCCCTTTCGGACTTGCCCCGTTTTCGGGGCATATAACCCTTCTCTCTCTGTACTTAAGGTAAATTGGAATGAAATAGAGAAAATGAAGCAAGAGTATGGATAAATAGAAAATTCCGCCCGATAAATCGTTGTACGAGTTCAATAAATATTTCTCCATCTTTCGAGTACTAATTGGAAATTACCTTTTAATTTACGGAAAAATGTTTAGAAGAGGAAAAGGAAAGAGGATAGAGAAAAGAATTCAGGCATAGAATGAATGTAGAAAAATTTTTGGTTTGGAAAAAATATTTTCTAATGAGCATGAGCACTGAGAAAAGTATCTGGTTGGATTAATTGGAATTCTGATTGAAAAATGAATGAATTTTCTACTTAAATCTAAATTTACTTCAATTGAGATAACCGGAATTTTGACTGATATAATCAGAATCTTCTAATTTCTCCATTTTTAATCAAACATTTTTTTTTAGTGAAGATAAAAGAAGCTGGAATTGTAAGTAAAAACTATGTAATAATTTGAATAAACAGGGTATTAGATATACAATTAAAAAAGCTGTTTATATAGATTAAGTTTAGATTTAAATAGCAATATTTAGCTAGCGGATCTTTAATTAGCCACTAATTAAAAGATATAGATGTATGTGATTTAAGAGAAATAAGATCCCTCTCGATATGTAAGCTAAAATAATAAAATTTTCTTCTCTTTAATCGAAAAATCATTGATCAAATTTATTAAGAGAGTAGATTTATCAGTTCTTATTTAGCACGAAATTTAAATTAAAATCGAGTTGCTCCCCCATTTCCGCGAGTTTATCTTCATTGAAAGTGTAGGAAGTAATAAAACACTATCATAACTAATACAGTTCGCTGCGGATTGCACTACTTGCTGCTAACAAAAGACCTAGTTATGCAAAAGAGCCAATGAGCAAAGCTCACTTGTCTATCCATCTAACAGCTTATACCTAACTACATTGGTAATCGGTAATCGCTTTGTAATTGGCGCATTATAGCAAATAACCATATTCCTCGAATCTTAATACACATTCCTGTTGCTTGTACATTTATTACTTCAGTCCTTTCTTCGATTGCACGTATATAAGCTTATTAGTAATTCCCATTTATACACGTATGATTGACGAGTGTACAATGTAGATCGATTCCGCAATTTCCTTTTCGATCCTTGACCTACATAGCTTTTATAAAAATTTGATTGTCATTAAAATCCTTTGATATAATCTAATAATTATATATGTAAAACTGAATATAATCTACTACTAATTTGCCTGTCTTTTAATATACAGAAACCGATATTTTATGTTATATTGTATATTTATATATTACATATATTAAACATTTCTTTCTATTTTATATTATATTATATATATATATATA
>Ga0157363_1006263_pt1 | contig 11168 bp, 9 predicted proteins | sample AttsexASBM1_FD_111477 | JGI IMG/M metagenome (GOLD analysis project Ga0157363, IMG submission 111477) | Fungus gardens microbial communities from leaf cutter ant in Ribeirão Preto, State of São Paulo, Brazil - Atta sexdens ASBM1 | ecosystem: Host-associated > Fungi > Mycelium > Unclassified ...
CACACACACACACACACACACACACACACACACACACACACACACACACACACACACACACACACACTATATATATAGCGGGAGAGGCGTGTTGAGAGTGACTTGAGTGCCAAAATGCAGATATGAAAATAAAATAACAAAGGTGGCGTGACAAATAGAAGTTATAAGATAATACCATGGAGAGATAATCTAAAATATAATATGAGATGAATGTAAGGTGGTCATGAAAATTGCTTGATGCCTTTAATAAAACATGAGGCTAAGCGTAATGTATATCTGCAAAATGGCACTCATCTCAAATGGAGCGCGCAATGTAACCAGATATAATTTCAACGAACTCGCTGCATGCGTATGATTCATTCGGTACGTTTACATGATGTCGGGCGAAGAAAGGCGTCTATTTTCGGCGCGGATTTGGATAGCACTCGTTACGGAACGGGACGCTTTTAACGGCTCTTATGGTGTTAAAACAGGAAGCTGATACCGACGTATCACCGTTATCGTATAATATGAATTTATATGACAATGCCTTTCTATTACGGCCGACAATGGCGGCGGCGGCGACGGTGTAATATTACCAAGTCGCCCCGTTGTAATGTATAGCCATATGCACTCGGTTCTCTCTCTCCGCGGACCATAAAGCGAATAATATAGCTCGCACGCAAAATGAAATATTTCAATTGCGGGGACTCGCGTTAATTGCGCGCTCGCTCGCTCGCTCGCGCGGGCGCAGCGTTTCAATTATCGTAATGAATTACGGCGAACGCGAAAATTCCGTTGACGCAAGCGTGGACGAACGCGAATACATGGATCTCTCCTGCGATTGGTCTCGATCGATCTCAATCCAGTTATTGCGTTCGAAAGCGCGCGTGGAATATAATGAATATGTAAATATTCAACGGGGTGCACGGAGCATATTGTCGTTTGTAAATAGCGGGATGCGTGTAACAGGTGGTGTGCTCTCTGTCTCGCCCGGTGTCGTCGCTCGTCACTCTTAACAATGGCATACACAGGTCGGCGGTGGATCGCGGACGATATAGCGATGGCGAACAAAGTACGGATCCTCGATCCATCGTACACCGACGACGTCGTACATCGTATGTCGCTTTCATAGCCGTATCGTTCACTAGCGTGAATTCGTTCGTAGGTTCACTCGTGCGTAGTGCACGTGTGTCGTGTCACATGCAATAGATTTGACCACACACCGATGCACGCACGTATGTACGCGAAGCTCACGGGCGTGGAATGTGCACGGCGTGGGCAATAAAAGTAAACGGCGCATTTTCGTGACCGCTCGTTACCGCGCGATAAAATTTACGGATGCTATAAATAATTGCAACAAATATGGAGTGTCGTTTCTTCTCAAATGCTCGTAGCGCTTAATTTGTTAATAAAATTGTCGGTATTTCGAGATCATCCGGTTAAGATTGCCCTGATTATTTGTTAAGACTTCGACGAAACTCATTATAAACTCGCCCTTACAAAGAGACCTTTCCAAGCCGAAGAGAGTTATATTCGAGCTATATTTCGTCCATGAACGACTTGCCAATTTGGATACTGGAAGGTTTCTTTTAGGCATTTATTAATGAAAGATGCGAGACGTAATTAGGGACGCGAACACACTGAAGAGAAATGCCACATTTATTAAAATTAAACAAATACATAACTTGTTTTAATAATTCATTAAACCCTTGCTAGGAATGAATCGTTCATGTTTTGAAGACAAGATTTGTGTAACTTGAACATTTTATGATGCCCGAGACGCTCGAAGGGAAATGGGAAAAGGAAATGAAACGATACTAAAACCTGGGTGCGGCTTGAAAGAGATACATTGGGCAGTAGAGAGTGCTTTCGGTTGTAATTCGATGAATCACAAAAATAAAGCTTAATACGAGTTTATATATTGTACTATTTATGTCTTGTACCATTGAGAGAAATGTTTGGTATGAGAATAATCATTTATTTTGTTGATTTATTTATATGAGACACAAAAACTTTCTTACTTTTTAATTAAAAAGTTGTATTCCAATCAAAATTCAGTTAGAATAACTAAAATTAGTTATTTACAAAAAAAATAAATGATTATTTATACCAAACATTTCTCCCATAAATCTCCGATAAAACGAGTCGAGAGAAAGTGCGCATCGTGTTCTCCAGTTCCAAGCTCGCCTAATTACGTCATCGCGAGGAGCTTTGCGGTTCGCTTTTTGAATCACACCGTCGTGTTGACCTTCGGGCCTCTCGACGAAACGATCGGCGGCACGTGATGTGACGTGGCGATCGATATCTTTATACCGCCCCGACATGCATTGTGTGAAAGGCGTGATCTTTCGCAGGGCTCGTTCTACATCCCGCAGGCCACTGTCGACTGCAACGTAATCATCCTACGAGCTCGTCGTCGGTCTGACCATCGCCGATCCATCATCGTACCTGCATTATCGTCCGCACTGCAAGATGAATGAACGATCTGAAGGAGAGTACGTAATTCATTCGGCGCGCTGTGAGTCGACGAGATGAAATCACGCGGTGTTATTAACCGGAAAATTCGAATCGATTCACGTCACATCGAATAATCCCGATGGTGATAGTGCACAGTTTGATAATCACGATAAGTGAGCGCGTTCTTATCGCGACATTGATGAAACACGTGTGCGAGACGCGTCTGTGATCGCGCATCGACTTGACTGGTCGCTCGGATCCACGTGTACAAGCACAAAAGCATCCTTCGAGGAACAGCTCACTCTTCAGTGACCGGTGAGTACTGCTTCATTATCAAGTGCCCTTTGTCAATGGCGTTGTCTACCTAGTTGTGGGCAAACCGACTGACACTTCTGGAGGTTCGCGAAAGATTCGGGAACCTCTCTGATGCATCTCTTTCGATCTCACGAAACAATTGGAGCGACTTTATTTACTTTTGTATTTACTTTAATGAATCAACAATTATCACTTTGTAAATTAGTGCTGTCCAAAATTTGTAATTGTAGGCATTGATTTGATGTACATCGAAGTTCGTGTTTATTGTCTTCTTTTTTTTTAATGGAGATAGAAAAAAGAAGACGTGAATGCCCAGGATTACAAATTTTGGACATAAAGTCATAGGACATTGGACATAGTTATTCTTGTCTATTTGTTCAAGAAAGTCGGTTGATTAAATATTATCTCAGTGAGCCATGCTTTTAAAGCTGCGCAGACGATGCTAATATTTCATATTTTAATAAACAGAATCAACGATCACATTAAGAAAAGTTGGATGGAATACGGATATAAAATGAATGAATTTGCTGTTATAATTTTTTTATATCCAAAAGATTCATTTTTCTTTTTATCTAACTTGCAACTAAAACGATGCTTTCGAACATATATCTCTGATTCCAACTCTTCAAGTAGAAGATGTTATCGAGAATAAAACTTTTTCATTCATTCCTTTGAAACTTTTACTCTCTTATGAATTATTCAGTAATAAAATAACATATATAAGTTTTTATCCCACGTTATCAAGATTTTTTTTTTCGTAAAGTATAATAAAGTATAATAAAGTATAATAAAAATATATAAATAATACGCGCATGAAGGGAGAAATTCTAAAAATATACTATATGTATAATATACACAAAATATGCACCATTTATTACATTATAAATGTGCCGATGATATTTTTGTCATGTGGTTGGAATAATAAAATGAAATTATGCTGATAAGCTCAGTCTTTCGACGTTATTTCGTATAAATTTTATTGCGGCGAGATCGTGAAAGTCATTCCCATTTCCAACAACATTCGACGCTTTATTCGTTCATCGCAGAGAAGCTTATTTTCTTATACGAAAAAGTGAATGTTATTCTTATCGATCGAAGGGCCGAACATTTTGATGCGATCTTCAATCGGAACGAATCGCCGCAGTAGCGATTCGACATACCGCGGCTTACATGAAACACCAGTACAATGTCGAATGGCCGAATGTAATGCGCGCTTAAGCGCTCCATGTTGCGTATATCTTGACGACAGAATGCAATGAATGAAAGCATACCACAATATCCGCCTCATGCCGGTGGAAGTCGTAACTGCTGGCGTGTCCGCGCTATTACTCCTCAATGGTCGGCCGCGGTTAATTGCGAGGCAATATTCAAAGTAATTCATGGTCCTTGGCAAGAATACGGCCTAATTGACTTGTGAGCCAATGCGTTCGATCGGCGGCTGATTGCAGACGGAGAATAAGGCCAATATTGCTCGCGCTCACGAGAGCATCGATTCTTGGTACTCCGAGTACCGCGGATCGTAAACCGTCTCTCGATATTTTCGTGACACGGAATTACCTCCGAATATCGTCGTAATTGTTACGATCATCAGGTAACAATGTAATATAACAAGGCATCAAAAGAAGTCGCAAATGTTACAGAACGTACAAATAGCGAAATAGCACTTCTTACCAATTCGTAAAAAGCTATCTCGAATCATTGTTAGGCGAGACGAAGTATATGCCATTTTGCCATTTTGCTACCGGTATTCAATTCCAAGCGGGAACTGTGAGAAAGCATAATTAACGCCGTCGGATTGTAAATTCACTCTAGTATAAATATTTGCATCTTGGAACTCCGCGCACAAAGCCTGCATACATTTGAATATATCTTCTTTCCGCGGAGATTCCGCGGGCACACCGCATATCGGCGATACGACTAACATCGGGCTTGACGGGCTTATTTCAATCTTTGTAATAAACGCGACGTTGATCTTCTTGGATCTACAAAATTAAAACGAATCGACCAAAGTACGGCGGAGCCGAAGAAATGCAATGAAAATGAAAAGTGTCGAATCTTTATATTTTTATGCCTTGAAAGTAACAAAAGATATGGATTGAATTCTCATCTCATAGGCATGTATGAGGACACAATCTACGAAAAACATTCGAGATAAAATGTATATAAAGAACTGTTTATCTCCTATTTTTCTCCTATCTAAAATGCCTTACATAATTATTTTATCTCCTATCTTTCTTATCTCAATTCTCTAACATTTCTACATCCACATATTAACAGAGCATATTTGTGATATTTTATATTAACAATTTTATACAATGCATCATTTTCGACAATCACTCCGTAATGTACTATCTCAGTCTGTGTTTCGCTAATTTGTAGATTATTTAATTCCATTGTAATTTAACGTATGCCTTCTGCCATTTTCGAAATAAATGGTTCATTTAATTCCCGTAATTTCTGTAATTGTCGTAATTTTCCAGTGGCCCACACCATCATTCGATTATCGACGTAACGATGTAACGAATTTGCACGCGAATCGACTTTAACTCTCTATGGTGCAGTGTAAACGAGAAACGGTTTGACGAATTAAAAAATCTTTTATTTTGATGATAGCAGCGTTACCTAATGTAATCATCTTGCAACAGTTCCAACATTATGTAAATATTCATGAAATAATTAACAACTTGATTAATCACGCACAGAAAGGACAGATTTGTGGAAGAATTAAAAAATTTAGATAAAGATCTGAAAATAATTTTTTTGGACTATCAAAATAATTACGTAGGAATATCAAATCACATAAAATAATGCTGCAAAAAAAAATTATTGGCTTTCTAGTAATCAGTTTGAGTGCCTTACATAATTATTTTAATGTCCAACAAAATAATTTTTAGATGTCTATTTAATTAAATTTTTAAATACTTCAACGAAACTTTCACTGTTCTTTTTGTGCAATGTCTGAATTATACATAAAGAATCAAATTCGTTGCTACAAAAGTTCATCCTCGTTCAATAGATTCGCGATTCTCTATTTTCATCTAAAAGCTATCAATCGACAATACGTAACGGTAATATGAAACGTTTTACTTCAAACGCCCGTTCTAATCCCTATTATTTCTCAGGAATTGAAACCGATGCGATTTCGATGAAATTAGATCTCGATGCTATCAAGATCGAAACTTCACTTTTTCGCGACAAAGGAGACACCGACGACGAGCGTCTTTTCGTATCTGTAGGTGATTGAACTCACTGAAATTACGCTGATTTCAATACGCGCAAAACTTAGATGAACGAATAAGACGATTCACAAAGAGCAGATAGATAGCAGATAGATATAGGCTCGTGAATCGAGACTTTCGAGTGAACTCGAATGCGAACTCGAACGATGAGCGAGCGGAGTCAACGAACTTCTCCTCGCGTTTACGTAACCCCGGTCGTGTAAACATATCGATCCCAGCGGGGGCATGTGAGTATTGTAGCTTTATTTCGTAGTAGAGTCGCCCGGTACCGGCGATGAAACTACTGGAGAGAATCAAGTTGACCCTCGCCCTTTGTCGAATCGTTGCGAACGATCGCATTCCGATTCGCACATTACGTATAACGTGTTACACGTTCCAATTGGATGCGTCGCATAAAAGAGAAGAACCTCACGATTAAATATTTTTACATAAGCAATTGACACGCAAATTTGTTTTTAGCCCGTGCGAGAGGAATTTCTTTTCGAGATTATACGCGAAAACACTGCGTGGGACGCATCAAAATGCGGTTCTTTATCGTATCAATGTTTTTTCTTTCGTTGTGATTCTTACGCGATTCCCATTTGCTCATAATCTTTTGACATTTCGAAGTCGTAATGTTTCCGAATGATGATTAGATAATGCATTGAACTGTTAAGACCACCGTTCATGGCACACAAAAATATTATGAGACAGTTCTAGCAGAATTAATAAGGCTTGTCTCACTTATTCTCGTAAGACTCGTAAGAACTTATGACTGGAATTGTAAGTTAAAGTTTTTACAAGGACTTACGAAGACAAGTTACGAATCTTACGATTCTGCTTAGAATTGATCCGTAAGTTTTTTGTGTGCCATGAACAATTTTTAATGTTTTAATGTTTATTGCATTATCTAGTCATAGCAATAAAAGACTTGAGCGAATTGGTCAATCACAATAGAAACGTGCAGTGATGACGTAACAAATTAAAAATGTTGATTTGTTTATGTTTTTTCTACGTGTCTTTTAGAAATGAAACAAAGACAAGTAATAAGTCAGTTAATTTAAATATAGACGTAAAGTTATAAATCGAATTATTTTTTATCAGAAAAATTGTTGATAAGTATTTGAAACTTAAAAGCATTTATTAGAATTTATGTTAAAGTTGCAAATAAACTTAATAATGGAGTTTTTATTTTCAGAATATTCTATTTCTTGCCTAGGTTATCTTAATTCTTTCAACAGAATACATGATATCGAATATCAACAGGTTTTTTTGAAGAAAGATATAATTAGTTTCATTTTTCTTTAGCTAAATTTAAAGTGCCCGAAATGTCGGCAAGTATATTCTGAGCTAATATTTCTGACGCTTAAGAACAGTTCGTTAAATTTGCATTTTAAAAGATCGAGTTTATAAGTCTATTTTCTATAGTTGAACTAGTGTACATTTTGGGAATTGAAGCCAATGGCACGTACAAAAACGTAAAGCAGTAAAATGTATGTAACAAGCGAACCCAATCACAGTGGAGCCCGTAATGTAAGCAGTAGGAAATCCAACATGTTGATTTCTTCACTGCTTACGTCTTATACTGTATTTTTCTGTGTACCATTTTGACTTTTAAAATGAAATATATAGATATGTTTGATATTTGGCGAAAGCGAAAAAGAGTTCTAAGATCTTATGTACGGTAAAATCTTTTTCATGATCGGTTGAAAAGTTAACAATCACGAGAAAATTACTTACCGAGTCCGATGTTCCGTGCAAGTATTCGATATGGTACGTGCTGCAATGCGTTGTGGCCAACTGCGTTCCGGTACGTGAATGCATCGACTCGCGGACGTCATCACCATTTCAGAAAACGAACCTTTCAGGATCCTTGCGACAGTCCGTTCTTTGAACATTCACCAACGCACGCCCATAATTTCACCGTCATCTGTTGCCTCGTGGGTTGTACGAATATCGATTCGTAACGGCTCTTCTCTTCCTGTTAATTGTGTCAAACGGTACAGGCACTGCCTGAATAAAATTCTTTTTGAACAAAGGCGTCCATGCTTGCTGATTCGAATTTACATCAAAGAGCGCGATGCTGCCGAGAAATTCATCGATTCATTGACGATCCGATTTGATGAACAAATTGCGATTATTACTAATGAGGGAGCAGCGATGAAAATATTTACGCTCTGAGACATGAGCTTCGTGTCTAACTAATTAAATATCACCTGCCACGGGACGAGGGATTGTAACTAATTATTAACTTTGTTAAGCAATAATCTGCTTTCCACGATTGGTAGTTATTAACACGAGTTAATTAGTCAACCGTTGGTTAGTTGTCAACAAGATAGATACAATGATATTAAGAGGGGAAATGCGCGACGTGAAATTCAACCTTGTGAATCATCATCGTTTATTACTTTCGCAATGTCGTCGCATCACCGCGACTCGACGAGACGAAATCTCGTTAAATAGCCGTTGATTCCGCAATTAAGGTTAACTCAGTTACGCGACAATCGCTTGTAATTTAATCAGCGCGCGTATTTACTCATTTCCATTATTTTACATAATATCAAGTGGCCGTACTGTAGCGCTAATTAACGGTAGTCATGTAATAGTGCGACGCGGGCCCACCACCGCAGTCTACGTAATTGTAGCAGTTACGAAAAAAAATTGCGTCACGCGCGTGGAGGAATTCGCGATACATTGTCACGAGAGCGACTATAAATTCGCGAAATTCGTTGAGGTGAAAATTTATGCCAAACGTCCGCATACCACGATACGACTCTGCGCATATAGGGTGTTCCACAATTCGCATGTTTAGTGTCCATTTAGTCACCAGCGATTAATGTTAGATTAATTTTAATCTGGGTTTTAACTGACCTCTCATCTTTTTCTAATTTTAAGAACAAGTTGAATCGAGATTAAATTTACTCAACATTGGAAGCGGGCATATTCTTATAACGAGTTCTTGGAACTTTGGGAATGATCCTTTTGTAGAAAAGATTCGAGAAGCATCGTTATCTATTCATTAACATGTATTAACAATGTGGAATTACATCTGGAATTATTAAAACATTCTTAAGGAAATGCTGGCATCGTTTGTAATACCGACGAAACGCGCATTTCGTACTTTTCCATTTTCTTCGTTTTTATATTGAATAAAATATTCTTCTCCGGAAAAAAACCAAATAAGTATGGGAAACAACAAAGCTGTATGAAAAAACAAAAAATATTGTAAATTATAGTTTCCTGTTATCACATAGGTTATTTCTTTACATGATATAAGTGATTCCAAGTATGTGTTCAAACAAAAAGTCATTTTCCCACATTTGAATAATGTATAAGAATATAATGATACCTTCAAATTATGATTTTAAAGCTTATAAGAGAAGTAAATAAAAAAGTATGAAAAAATAAGTGTATATAATCTAGCATTCATGTAATATAGGAGCAAAAAATATAAATAATAATTAATTTTTTACTTTGGAATTATTAGTCTATTTTATCTACTTTGATCAAGTATGCGGCCATTCCAACATCTCCAGCATCTCCAACATCTGGAATTTTCGGATAAAATAAACGCGAATTTACTTCCTTCAAAAACGAACAATGAGACTTGATTACACGACAGAGATTTTATCTCATGAAGAGAGAGCCTTTTCTCGATCGACATTTTAGTCACGGAAAAAATGCATTTGGTGTAATGAATTTGCCATTAAAATTAATGGTCGGAGGTTCTGTCGTCTTAATCGTGTTTCATATTAATATTCATTCCGCGATGCGCGCGAAACGCGTCCTCTTATCGATCTCGCATATCTGACGATATCTCTTTCGGAGATATTTCGATCGGCTCCGAGAGAGTCCGCTTTATTAACGACGGAAATTAAAGCCGTCGGATTCTGGGACACTCTGTATATACGCGTGTGTTCTGGTACACGTGGCTGCTGATATACGACGGCTTGACAGAGTGCTGGCACGACACCGAATTTAATAACGCGGAACTGCAACGCAGTGAGGTGCGACGTCGCCGTGGTCCATACAATCGGGACAATCAACGTCGTCGAGCGGTCATTAGTCCACGATTACGATCGACTTTATTACACGGCCGGACCGAGCCGGTACTCCTAGAGCGAAACGTACAATCGGTGGCATTATCGGTGCTCGAAATAGAAAGGGAACCGCGAATAGTGCTCTATCCCGCCGATCGGATTTGCCTCGCAGTGGGCACTCGAGCAACTCGAGTCGAGTCGTTCTCGGGTCGAACGAGCGTCGTTGGATCGAAGCACGAAGCCGAGAGAAAGAAGGGGAATCCATTCTTAAAACGGCATGTTAATCGACGGACGCTACTTAAAGGGGAAATGACAATGGCTAATGAACGCGTCTCTTACATGCTTGATTGTGACATATCGCTATCTCTCTCTATCTCTATTTCTATCTCTTTCTCTCTCTCTCTCTCTCTCTTGCGTTTCTTTCTGTGTATTCTTAATTAAGGACGTTACAAAAATGTAACAAAAAATACGAAACGGAAAAATAAACAAATACGGATAAAAGTAGATGGAACGACTCTCGAGGAGACCTAGGAGACCTGAACTAATTATAATTGCGAATAATAATTCCTCGGTGGTCGCGACGTAGATAAACAGGCGTAACAAGGTTTTACTGATTTTATTTTGCAGCGAATAGCTCCTTAAGCGTCATTTATATGCTCGAGTATGGCGAGTAAAAAAAAACAAAGAGCTAGCAGATAAACGCTGGCCAGACACGAGAAACTGCGATAAGACGCCGATGGCACGTAAGTCCCTTCTTGTTTGGTGCATAAAAATGAACAAAGGAGTTCGTTCGTGATAGCCATACACAACCGTCTTCCGCGCAATTATCCACCCGCGCACTCAAGAAAGGATCCAGACCCACCTGCTCAATAAGGCCTGGCTCAACAAGGCCCGGCCGCTAACACAGGCACGTTTCTCACCTCGACCTCAGATATAAAAAAAAAAGACATGTGAACCTGGACACGTCCCAGGCATAGGAAGAATCGCTGCATATCGACAATTTGCTCAACCGCAATCAATGCTTTCTTGTTCGCGAAGAGGTTAGGTTAGGTTCGCCGATGGACGCAAGGCGAGGAGATACGAATGCGTCATCCGTGGATCTCTTTCTCTTTCATGTGTCGATGTGACGAGTAAGTACGCGAGCAGCGAACTCGAC
>Ga0157363_1006264_pt1 | contig 11167 bp, 4 predicted proteins | sample AttsexASBM1_FD_111477 | JGI IMG/M metagenome (GOLD analysis project Ga0157363, IMG submission 111477) | Fungus gardens microbial communities from leaf cutter ant in Ribeirão Preto, State of São Paulo, Brazil - Atta sexdens ASBM1 | ecosystem: Host-associated > Fungi > Mycelium > Unclassified ...
ATTTCTAACCTACCCTAAACAACCATGTGTTAGCCATGAGATTCCCATGTGGTATGACGTTATTCTTCTAGAATCTTCTTCATGTCACATGACTTATGCCACCTCTAATCTTAGTCCTACATGCTAAAAATAGAACAAAGAGAAAGTAAATAGGAAAGTAAATAGAAAAAAAGAAAGAAAAGAAATAGAAAGGAAAAGAGATGAAAAGAAGCTAAGTCCATTTTCTGTGATCCTAACAAACAGGCTTTAAAATAAGTAGACTTAGTATACAACATCAAACTAGTTTTAAACTATGCTATTGAGATAGGTTATTGTAAAGTTGATTTTCATAATATTCATCAAAAATTGTATCAGGTTGGTATAGAAGTAAAGGCAACACCAAAACAAGAAATTGTTAAGTTTATTCAGTTTTATACTATTTAAAGTATCTTGGAGTTGGGCCTTAGTTTCCAATGAGAATATTGTTGTCAAGAATGTGGGTATTCTGTTGTTTAGGTTATTTACAAGTCAACTAAGAGCTTTAACAAACAGATCTATTGACTGGTATAGTTGTGATCTCTATGATCTTAGATTAATAAAATATAAGAGTACTGGTCAGAATAGTAAAGGTATCTTCCCAATTTGAATTATAATCAGCCAAGACAATGCTGGATTATAGGGGTGTTGGTGGTGAAATGCTAATAAAATCTGAAAGAGTCAGATAGTATGATCAGAATAGCATTCCCAATTATAGATTTAGTTGTTTTGAGCAATAAGAGAGTTTGAACATAAGAATAGCAAAATTTTTACTTAGATATTTCCAATACAGAGGTTGTGGACAATCAGTGAAAGAAGGCTATGAGGACAGATAAGCAGAAAATAGAAACTAAAAATGAAAAATGAAAAATACATAAGATAAGATGTAATAGTAGCTATTAGGAAGTATGATAATGCCTGGAAGAGAAAACCATCCATGGGAAAATTGTGGAAGACATTAGAAGAGTATAGGAATATGATACAATATATGTGAATATAAATCCTAGATGACCTTGGTTTCAGTAGATATGCTATGTCTCTATATGTTATGACAGTCATATTTAGGAAGGAAATTACAACAGGAAGCAGATCTTCCAAGTATGGACACTCAGAATAGTACACTATTTTCAAGCTAAGGAACTACAGAGTATCTACATGTCTTAAATACTAGTTTTCAGACTATCTAAGAATCAGAGGAAATAGATAACTACTCTGGATATACTAAAGTTCTTGGAAATAAGGTCCAGAGTTCTATGGAAATCATAAGAAGCTATATAATTAGTAATAGAGTGATTGCATATGAAAAGAAATCAGATTGATCTATGATAGAAGTAATATACAGACTAGAAAGAAGATATCTATCCTCACAGATGTTTTGAGCAGAGAAGAGCTTATGTAAGCATTATCTGTGATAGAGTTAGGTAGATTCAATGTGTTAAAATGAGTATAGAACAATAATATTGTTAAGTGTTAGAAGAAATAGAATACATAGCAGCATAATATAGTATAGTATCATATGCTAAGTCTACTCATCCAGAAAATACATCCCCACAGTGATACTACTTTTCCAATATCTACTATACAAGCCTGCCTTCCACAGTGTCCACCTTTCTCTTAACATGCCCTTGTAATGGTTATGTAACAATCAGAGTATTCTGTCTTCTATGATGAAATCTGACTCGGTCTTCCATGGTAAAGTCATACTCCTATCAGTGTTCCACCACTAAAACCTCCACTTGGGGCAATAGAGACTATACCACTGAAACCCTGAGTATCTCCTATATTATATACTTATATATAAGACTAGTAGTTACACTATAGTTTACTAGTCTAATAATTGATGAAGATAATTCTTATTGAACTCAATTCCCATTGTTCAACGGTGACACACCAATCAGCACTCACTCCCATCTTGGACTTTATTCTTCTATCTGAAGTTGCAACCATATGATAGACAAACAGTGCAGCACATAAGCTGAAGCCAAGGTCATTCTACAAGTTTGTATATCTCCAAGTCAATCTTTTGGACTTTCACTTCTAGTGTGAACTGCATCTGACATGTAGACAGCTAGCAACTACTTATATATAGTGAATACTATAATAAAGAGCTGGTAAAATACAAGTGACAATAGAAGATAAGTAGTATTGGTAGTAGTTTAACTTATATGAAAATATCAACTACATAATTAGTACTACTGACTGTGGATCATATGCTTAGTAATCAAATACTTTACAATACTCCCCTTTGCTTAAGACATTAGCTGTTAAGTAACAGAAGTGGAAGAAGATAAGCTTAAAGTATTTTTAGCTAAAAGATAGACAAAAATGACTAAACAAGACTTGACTAAGGCTTTTGGTTAGAATATTAGTAGGATTATTTTTTAGAGCACTTTTCTTGTATAGAGTTAGACCTCTAGAAAAGTAAGCTAAGGTTATCACCATAGATATAAGAGGTTATAACATTAAAACTGACCTTATTAAGAAGGTTTCTTGTCCAGACAAGCTGACAGCCACAATCAGAAAAAGCCATATATTCAGTCTCAGTTGAAGATAGAGCTACTGTCTTTCGCTAGCAGCTTATTCACAAGCTATAAAAGTAAAGTAACTAGTTATAGATTTATATAATTCTGGATCTTGTGCCCAGTCTGAATCCAAGTGTGCCACAACAGACTCATTGCTAAGTCCATCATAGACTATCCAATACTTGCAAGTATTAAGCAAATACCTACAGAAATGCAATTCTGCTCAATAATGTTCATTTGAAGGATTTGCCATCTGTTGGGCAAGTTTGACTACAGTAAATTTTATATCAGAATATAAGCCAATCATTAGGTACATCAGAGATCCAATTAGTTGTTGGTACTTTGAACAGAAACTGAGATTATACTACTTATTATTAGGTTTAAACACATGGCCAAATAAGAGTAGAATACTTGTTACATTGGTTGTTACATTGAAGTATACTAGAACTTTGTTCAAGTACTCAGATTAGTCTATAAAGATCTTTTGATCCTTGCAATTATGACTTATATACATCCTAAGAAACTCTTTGATTTCTCTAAGATTATGATATTTCTATTTTGTTATGAATTTTTGCTTTAACTCTAAGAGAAGTGGAGAATCATTTAAACCCATGAAGCAAACATCATCAACATAAATAATTGCTATAATAAGCTCTCTAGTCTCTTCATTAATAAAGTAATACATACTAACATTGGATATACATTGCTTAAATCCTAGAGCTAATATTGACTTAGTCAGAGTCTGCTACCAAGATAAACTAGCTTGCTTAAAGCTATACAATGCTTTGTAGAGTCACCAGACTTTATTTTCTTTGCTAGGTAGCCTGAATGTTTGAGGCTACTTTATATATATTTTCTTATCCAGATCATTATATAGGTAGGTAGTTTTTACATCAACACTATAGATATCCCAATATTCAAGGGTAGTAACAGTTAGAAATAGGCATGCTGTCTCATAGCAGACAACTAGAGAAAATGATTTATCAAAGTCAATTTCTTTAACCTAAGAAAATTCTTTTATAACAAGTTAAGATCTGTAATGACCATCAGACCTAATGTTAAGCACCCAGTGGTTTTTTTAACTGCTTTCTATCTCTTAGAAAGGTTTACAACTTTATAGACATTTTTGTCTTTAAGTGATTTTTATTATAATCAATACCTCATACTCTATAGGTGGTCATTGTATGGACAACATGTGTTGGAGTTGTTTTATAACTCTGACTCATTTATGCTACACCTTATTTCTTTTTCATATATGATTAGTCAGCACCTTATATAGTAGTCAAGGCCTCTTCATGTTTTATAACTTATTTCCTCACTTTTAAGAAATGTATTTCTTATGGTCTTTAGATATATATAGCTGTAGATACTCTCTTGTATTCTTATACTTTACCAATTGATCATATCCCCTATTCTACTCAAGTCTTTGCCTAAGTTGCAACCTGAGCCAAGCTAAAGGTTATAACAATTTTAGCTCCTCAAGACAGGACTTAAGCTACTTCTTTTGAATGATAGCTGGTATTTTAGCAACATCTCCAAGATTTTTGGGAATTGGGCAAGACTCTACTGTATATTGTGCTAAGAAAAAGTGAATTTTCTCTACTTTTCCTTCTCTTTCAAGGCATGCCAAGTAGCTAGTGATAGCTAGCTTTGCTAATTCACTTATGGGGGATAGAGTGCCTATTCTACCCTATTATTATCAACAATGATTGGGTATTCACCTTCCCACTAGATATTATATGGGATTCTATTTATCTCAACATTATTGAATAAGTTATATGAGTAATCAACTCCATTTATCCTTACTATCCTGGGCAGTAGATTATCAGAAAATTGCTATGTATTCTAATGAGTTCTTTGTAATTCCTGACAAGCATTTTTATGTACATCACATTCCATATTGGGGTCAGGAAATCTTTCCCTTGGCTGTTATAAAGAATTCTGCAGGATATTGGTAGAATATTCTCATTCTCCATAGATATTTTCTTCTTGAAAGGGTATCTGAATTTGATGTCTAGATCTCCTCAATTCAAGACCCTCTTGCAGTGTATGTAGAGTAGATCACAAAGTATTATGACTTAAGCTAAAAAGTTAGACAAAAGAGGAATATTGTATTAGAGTTAACACAAGAGAACTCAATGAAGTTCCAAGTACAAAGTATCTATCTTATATACTCTTGGCTAATGGTCCATACTACACTAAACTTAGCCTACTCTAAAGGATATATGGTATAACATTATTTTTCTGGAACTTTCTACATCCTTCTGTATAATGTATGATCTATGTGACCATGACTGTGATATGTGATGCTGTGACAGTTTGTGACAGTTATGTTTAATATCACTCTAACCTCTAATCCTCTATCCAAAAATAAGAAAAGAAAATAGAAAAGAGAAATAAAATAAAATAAATAGAGTCTACTGTCTTCAATTCTGACACAAAGGTTGTTGAGGGCTGAGTGCTTGTATCTCAACATCAGAGTCAACATCATCATCCTTTTCAATCTCTACTGTGAGCTTTTCATAATTTGAGATAGGTAAGAGAGATAGAGACTTGTAAAAAAAGAGGGAGTAAAGAAAAACAAGTAAGAGGATTATTTTGAATAGGAGGAATGGGTATGTGTGGAATGGATACTGGAGCAGGTCTATCTTTTCCAGAAAGGCCAGGCATTAACAACTTTATCTCTAAACTTATTTTGTTTAATAACTTATCATACAATTTATGCTATTTCAAATGAGAGTCAGTACATTTAAAAAAAGTTCCTCATCAAAGACAGCATGTGTGAAGCAGAAAATAATATTTTCTTGTATATGGCACATAAAGCAATTATTCTCATATCTAATAAACATCATTAACTCAGAATACAGCACAAGTTTATCATAAACTTCACTGGAGAGAAACACATAGGCTTTACAGCCAAATACACAGAAATGTAAATTTTTGTATTTATTATCCAAGAAGATCTCCTGAGGTGTTTTATATTTGAGATGCCTAATAGGTATGCAATTGTATACATAAGCTACAGCTGCAATTACAAACTTCTACTAGGAATATAGTAGACATGCTTCAAGTTGCATTGACTGTACCTTTTCAAGCAAGGTGTAGTTCAATTATTCAGCATGACCATTCTGTTAGTGTACATATAAAGTACTAGTCTCATGAATAATCCCTTGCTCTCTTAGAAAGAACCATAATTCTGATATTACATATTCTCCCTCATTATCAGTGTGCAATCTCTTCATAGGATGGGAAGTAGTATTTGACCATATCTGTAAAATTGACTTAATTCCTTCTACAGCTTCAGACTTTTTGTGTAGAAAAGTAATATTGCAATAAGAGGAATAGTCATCAAGGAATATAATTATCCACTTGTACTTTGAATAATACAAGGTGGAGAGCTCAAGGTGATCTGAGTGAATAAATTTTAGAAGCTCACTGAAGTGAATAGAAATCTCAGGGAAACTGTGTTGGTATATCTTTTTAAGAATACAACTATAGCAGATATATTTTTTATGTTGGGAAATGGATCTTCTTCATATCTTCAACATTGTAAAGAATATAACCTATGACTTTATCAGAGGCATGTCCAAAATGATGATGCAAAGTCTCAAAGACTAGGTATCTTGTTGTAAGACTCACAAGATTGAGATTGAGAACATTATACTTGAGAATACAAGTTCTCACAATCTAGATATTGCTCCAAAGGTTAGAAGTAGCCAATAGAACAGTATCACAAGACTTATTATACTCTCAGTCTAGACTGAAGAATTTGTCCAGCAAAAAAAAATACATATTACAAGATAAACTACTTACTTATTTGTGATATTTGAACCTTGGGTACACTTTCAGAGGTTGAGGAGTGATTCAGAAGTTCAATAATGATGTCAATGATAATGAATATTAATACAGATAACAATAATGAAAAGATGAAAATTGATATTGTTAAGTCTGAGGTCTAATTCTCAGATAGAGAAGTGTTACAACTCAAAGACCTTAGAGTGGGTCAATAAGAAGAACCTTGTATTGGGTTAACACAAGAGAACTTGATAGAAAACTCTTTACAGGATTGTCTACCCTTTTATACTAAAGGCACATGGTCCACACTATGTACTTCTAGCCTACCCTAAACAACTATGTGTAAACCTTAAGGCTAACATGTATTGTGCACATTGTATAACATCATCCTTTTAGTATCTTCTATGTCTTTCTTCTTGTGTCACATGGATAACCCTAACCCTAAGTTCTATAAATAGAAAAATATGATAATAAATTGAAAATAAAATAAAAATAAGAGAGAAAATGAGAAAAACTAAGTTCATACTTTTCATTCTTGATAAGAAGTATTTATACAAAATAGTAATGGTTTGTATGCAAGCTATTTCTATCACATGATCAAAACTCATATCTGGTAGGGCTGTCATCTGTTATAGCAGATGTCAGGCTAATTTTAGAAGGTAACTAATTATGTCACTATATTAATATGCTTGTATCTCTATAAATACTAATCTCCATATAATATATGATATATCATTAAAAACTATTTGATGAGCGCTTTCCAATGCAAGTTTGATTATGAAAATCCATTTATTTGTTCCTGAAATAATAGCCAATGAAATGGGGCTTTCTAGTGCAACTTGGTTTGTGAGAATTAGTCTACTGGTTGTGAAGATACAAGTTGAATAAAGTTTGTAACAACACATTTGTATGTTAGAGTGTTACATACCATCCAAGCACATCTGAAAATTATGACTACATCATGGATCACAATTATGTAAGTTCTACTCTGCCCAAAATATTTATGGAAGTAGATATCCTCTTTCTAGTTTATATACTACTTCTAGTACAGATCAACCTAGTTCTATTTTATGTCAAGTCACTCCATTACTGATCACATGGCTTTCTATGATGTCCATAAAACCCTGGACTTGATTTATGAGAACTTGAGTATACCCAGAGTAGTTATCTATCTCCTCTGATCCTCAGATAAACTTAGTACTAGTATTTAAGATAAGTAAATATACTGTAATTCCTTAGCTTGAAAATCACCTAGTGTAGTGTACTTTCCTGAGTACCCATGCTTGGAAGTTTGACTTCCCAAATAATTTTCTTTCTATCATGACTTCCTTCCAAATTATAACTATCACAATAAGCAGAGATATAGCATATTTGCTGAAGCCAAAATCATTCTGGAGTTATATCCACATGTGTTGAATAATGTTCCCACACTCTTCTGATGTTTTCCACAAATTTTTCTATAGATAGTTTCCTCTTTTGTACATATTCCATACCTGATATAGGAATATAATATACTAACCACAGTTTTGATATAGCAACTTTAGTAGTTTCCTTTTATCATATGCTGTTCATCATCCACACATTTCTTACTCTTCTGGTATGAATCATACTCCATTCTAATTGCTTATTAATCCAAGGACTAGACTCTATACTCCTTATTATTAGGTTACCAGTTCTATATTTAAGAATGTAATCTACAGTGTACTTTTTTCTTAGTCTAATAATCAACTTGAATTGTGCTATACTTGCACTCTTATTCAAACTCTTGCTATCCAAAATTCTGACCACACAATACATAGGCTAGACACAATGACATCTATTGAAGCCAAGGTTGACCTATCTATATAGCACTCTATCTGCATCTGCCCAAAAGTCCATTTCCATCAAAATTTTCATCTGAACTCTATCTTCTGTGTTATTATCATGGATAAAATTAATAAGTGTAAATTACATTTGATACTTTCTCAGGATTAAAAATTTCATGTTTAATTAGAACAGTACAAGAAGCAACTATAAATAGTAGTATTTTTTAGTTTGCAGTCTCAACTTGACCATAATTACCCAAAGTCATATTGACAATATCAAACTCAAAAAGAGTAAAGTGGGCAGAAGTATCAAAATCCAAGAACTATTCATCTTCATAAAAGCAGCTATGAGATGCATTTGTACCCTTACATAGAAAACATAGTGCTTTCTCACATTTGAAGAGATTCACAGCAATAGATAAGTTAGGCAAAACAAATCTACTTTGACTTGAGGCCATATATACATAATTAATTTCCTTTGAAACTATAAAGTTCTCCATTGCAGTCATTACATTGGTGTAGGTGGTTGTATTCCCAAATTTAAGAGCAGTTTGTATAGATTGAATAGACTGAGTCAAGAAATTTAGTGAATTATCAATCTGTAAAAAAGGAGAGATATTGTAATTATTTTTATAGAGTCTCATATAAGGAGAATCAGGCTTAGTAATCTGAGAAGCAAGGTCCTGATTACTGTAAATTTGAAACATGATTATTCTCTGGTAGTTGACAAAGACCAACATTAGGTTGTCATAGACACTACTGAGTATTTAAGAACTGGTAGATACACTATAAAATTTCAGATTGACTATTCTTAACATCAACTCTAGTATTAACATCAATATGCTCAAATTTTTATCAGTACTCAATATTTCAAACTCGATTCTAATTATTTGAAATTATAACTAAGTAACAAGTATTAGTACAGCACACAAACTAGAGCTAAGATTATCCTTAAGGTTTATACTCTGTATTTTTTAAATAAATTTACATACTTGATTTATGCTTCATGTTTTTTCTCACAGACTTTTGTCCAAGTACAAATTATGCCTGATACCATATTAGATCATGAATTCATTGTAGGACTAACCAAGAAAATAGTAGTAATATATGCAGTGGACAACAAATTATTAAAATAGACAAATAAGTAAAAAAAGCAGAAGCTATGTTAGATATAGATCACACTTAAAATAAAAACCAAGTCTATTGTTTACAACTCTGAAAAATCATTTATACCCAGTTGTATTACTTTCTAGATAAATATTTACCCATTTTCTCTCTCTCTTATTTTTATTTTCTGTTTTTTCTTTTATTTTTGGTTTTTACTTTTACTTTTACTTTTATTTATATTGAACTTAGGTTATGTAATGTGATGTGTGATGGTCACACATGTCACAGTCACATGTCACAATCACATATCACAGAGAAGAATATAGAAGGTTTTAAAATAGATAATATTATATAGCATAGTAATAGTATGTTATAAAGTGTATATAGACTTTAGGGTAGGTTAGTTATAGTGTGCATATGGACCATGGTCTGTAGTATATAAGCTAAATTAGTTTGTACTTAGAACTCTATCAAGTTCTCTTATGTTTGTTACAAACTTCATTCAGCTTATATCTCCACAATTAGTAGACAAATTTTCACAAACTAAGTTGTACTGGAAAGCTCTAAATAAGGGCTATCTGTATATATGTGGGATGTACAAAAGCAACAACAAACAACCAACATATCAGGCCATCAGTAACTGCAAAAGCTTCATTGACTAATATCTCATGAATGGCTAGATAGATTCACATAATTGAACTTGTGTTGGAAAGTGCTCATCAAACAGTTTCTAATGATATATCATACATCATATAGAGATCAGTATTTATAGAGATACAAGCATATTAATATAGTGACATAATTAGTTACCTTCTAAAATTAGTCTGACATCTGCTATAACAGATGACAGCCCTACCAGATATGAGTTTTGATCATGTGATAGAAATAGCTTGCATACAAACCATTACTATTTTGTATAAATACTTCTGTATCTGAGGATTAGATCTCAGACTTAACAACATTAATCATTATCAATCATTATCCCTCATTATCATTGACATCTGTATTGATCTTAATTATCATTGTTATTATTATTGAGCTTTTAGATTACTTCTAAACCTTTGAGAGTGCATCCAAGGTTTAGATATCACATAACAATATAGGTACATTGTATTCTCTAGTCTGGTAATCAATAAATACAATGAACATCTTTAACATTCAACTCTGATGTTCTTTGACAATATTGTTATGATCAATATCTCATAGTTTACAGGTGGACATCTCATAGACAACATATGTTGGGGTTGTTTCAGGTTCATGACTCATTTATACTACACTTCATCTTATCCTTATATAAGATCAGTCAGTGCCTTATACAATAATAGAGGCTTTCTTATGTTTTCCTCATTTTTCTGCCTTATTGTTTCCTTTAGAACAATATATGTATTCAACATAGTTGATAGGTATATATAGCTGTAGATACTATTCTATATCCTTACACTTTACCAATTGATCTATTCCTACTCCTTACTTCAGTCTTTGCTTAAGTTGTAACCTGAGCTAAGCTAAAGATCATACAAATATACTTTTTCATCAGTACTTACTCTTCTTGAACTCTGCTTCTCTTCTGAAGTTGCAATATTATAGTAGACAAACAGCATAGCGTATAAGCTAAAGCTAAGATTATTCTGCAAAGTCTACAACTCTATACATCTTGTATAAGTTTCCATATTTAGTATAAACTCCAAGTAAATTCCATAGACTTTTGCCCTTTATATTAGGGTAACTAGGCAAAGTATACAGAGTTATAGTAGATTTTATAGCTCTAGGAAAATTCTAAGTAATATTGTCTATAATACTATATTTCTTTTCCTTTGAATTTCTTTTTCTTTATTGACAATGAAGAGGCATGTGACTGTGGTCACATGACTTGTCACATAATGTGAGGTCATAGGCCTAGAGCAGACTAGAGTGGGCTAGAAG
>Ga0157363_1006265_pt1 | contig 11166 bp, 3 predicted proteins | sample AttsexASBM1_FD_111477 | JGI IMG/M metagenome (GOLD analysis project Ga0157363, IMG submission 111477) | Fungus gardens microbial communities from leaf cutter ant in Ribeirão Preto, State of São Paulo, Brazil - Atta sexdens ASBM1 | ecosystem: Host-associated > Fungi > Mycelium > Unclassified ...
AATTATAATAATTATTTACAAAACAATATACTATTATAAATGCTGTTCAAAATATAATAAAAATGAAAATATAGAAGCGTAATTAAAAAATTTTAGTAATGTGGGATTATACGAAAACGTCGAAAATACATATAATAACACAAATTTTTTTAAACTAATTTTAACGAAATATTGATAAACACAGAAGAAATACTAACAACAATCAGATTGTATTTACTATTAATTAATAATTTGCGAATATAAAACTTAATAATCACGATAAAAAGTCATTAATATATAATAGCACTTCCATCGCTTTTAAGATACCTATCTCAATAATTTCATCATATCAAAGTTCCTTCGCCTTGAGCAGTTAATCCGATATAGAGGAGAATAATTTTCAGTGGAGAGCGAACATAATATACTCTGATTCTATGTCAAGTCAAATTCTCAAAATCCATTTGCAAAGAAAAGTTAAGCAATCCGTAAAATACCAGTGATCTTGTTAAAGGAGGGTGTGAATTCCGAATTTTTCAGATCACTTACAATAGTAATAATTTTGATAGCATATCAATTACCATTTTTATCACATCTTTAATATAATATTAAAATTCACGAAAAATATGTTCTGCCATGCATCACTAAAAATGATCTTTTATTAAAAATAAACGAATAAAATGATTTCTTTATGTGGAAAAGCAGTTACGAAGGAATATATTTAATAATAACAAAATACATGCATTATTGTAATTTTTTATATGTATGAGTACAAAAGTTTCTCGGGTACCAACTGATGAACCGAACCCGATAATAATGAGATTTCAAAGAATATTTTATACTGAAAAATTTATTATATAAAATTTAACAATTCTTTATTTTTCAAAAATTACAATTATTAACATTCCGTTAATATGAGAGTACATATTCGACTTATCTTGAATTTTTTGTATCCACACACATCTTTAATTCAACTCATGTAATCATGATAACATTGTTAAAAGACTATAAAGAATTTTGAAAAAAATTATGTAAATCAACAAAAATTAATATTCGTTAAATATAATTTCATAATATTTGCATGTATTTTGTCATAGAAAAGTGTATATGTATACATAGAAATTAATAATTAAAAATATTCTGCACGGCGGGCCATCCAATACCTAAAATGATTTTAAAATAACAGATAGAAAATTAAACATACACATTCGTAAAATATTCGTAAAATATTTTTGTTAAAGCAATCATCCAAAAATTAGCAAATTATTTGTATAAAATTTAAATTTAATTACTTAATAATTTGAATTTAAACAAATAATAATTATATATCCATATCAATCATATAATATTAAATTCCTATTGTTATTAAGACAGTACTATTATTAACATTATTATTATTTGTGGGAGAACATTTAATAAAATAAAGAAAGCGAAAATTATATGCTAAAATATACCACTAAATTAATTTTACAACTTGACTTTAAAATATATAGCAATTGTCATTAACTCATTAACAAAATTATTACCAGTAATTGCAGATTATCAGCAGACGAGAAAATCCGGGATTAATTCCAATCCTGTACAAGAATCTCCGAAGAGACACCAAACTTGACTTCGCAAATAAATTTCACGAAAAGCGAGGAATAATTCTCCATGATGAAAATAATTTCGATTTTTCATCGGTACAAACTACGTAATCACTGGCATCCATCTGACGCGAGAGACAGCGATAAGATGCCTTTGCATATCATAAATTGTTTACTAAAATATACTTGTAATTTTATAATGTTAAAAATGTAAATGTCGAAAAGCAAGTAAGAGTTAATATTTAACCATTGCCTCAATCAAAACTCCAATCTTTATAACTTATTTAATAAATTTGTACTAAATATGAAGAAAATGATGATTATTCTAAACATCAAATTTTTAATAAGAAGTTACTTAAAATTATTAATGACTTTTTAATGTACAAAATAAAATCTAAATTAAAAAAGTTTTAAAATTAAATATTTATCAAATTTATTAAATCAATAAATAATTTTTGTTATTGTATGTTCATATATTGATTTCATATGATACATTAATTACGCAACAATTTGGTTTACTACAAGAAATAAATGCTATTTGTATTGAATAGATCTTCAATACGGATATATTTCAATAAACGTATAATTAATTAGTAACCTGGGAAAAAATGTTTCATGTATGACTATATATAATTATATAAAATTATACATAATCAATATATATTTATAATATAAAAAATTGACATATTTATTATATACAATTATATATCATTATAAATAAAATATGTTCATATATATAACATTTTTTCTCAGGAATCGTGCAAATTACAAAAGTAAGTATGATTATAGCATTCATCTCGACATAATTTTATATGTACCTGATATTATTATACATACACTTATTTACAATAAAGTTAATTACAGTATTAACAAACACGTTATATATAATTTGTACATATATAGAATTTTACAAAAAAAGTTTAATTTTAGGGTAGCTGAAAATTTAATAAAATTTGAAATTAATTTGGTTTATTTTCGTATTCAGCAAATGAAATGGGATGCTAATAATTAAATAAAATAACTTAAAATTAAATTAAAATTTTATTCAATTTTTAATTCCTCATTTCAAATTATCAAGTTTGTATGATGTGTTTAATCCTACCTGTCTATATACTTATCATTCTACCTATATAGACCCTACCTACTGTCCATACTTATTATCCTACCTACCAGTATTTTCATTTATTCGTTCCTATTCGCGGATACCTATCTCCACCCGTGTATTCCTACCTATATTACTTCATAAATGTGCAATAACACTGCGAATATATAATATACATTAATTGCTGCGTTCAGAGAAAATAGATTTTCGATTGTTGTAAAATTCTTCAATACGATTAGTTCTTGCTTTTGGTTTCTTATGGTTTTAAATGTACAAACAAATCACATAGAAGAATTTTACAACAGTTGCAAAGCTGTTTTCTCTGCTGAACGCAGCTAATGTCTAACCATATCCTATCGCGTATTAATAAACTCAATGGGATAATTTAATCGCGATCATATTAATAATAAATAAACAATAAACAATAATATAATTAAAACAAGCTGTTTCAATCTTTAAAATATAAAAAAAATTAACAAATAACAAGGATAATAAGAGTCAGCTAGAATAATTAAGCGCAGGTTTTGTAGATTTTTTTTAATGTTCACCAAGCACACACTTGATTATCCGCGCTATCTCTCATTAACTTTATTGTTTGTTGGTTTCTTTTTGTATTTTAAACTCTCAAAAAATAACTCTCAAAAAATATAACTCGCAATTTGCGAAATTACCCTCCCAAATATTCAATTTACAAACTTAGATTGGTGTTATACACCAATCTATCCCTCAATAAGCAGAATATCTAAAATCGACTCATAAGACAACTTTAAGATATCTTTAAGAATTTTTTAAGAAATATCTTCAAGGTATTTCATAAAAAATTCTGAAAGGTATCTTAAAGTTGTCTTATGCGTCAATTTTAGACATTCTGCTCAATGGATTCATAGAGATTTTCTTCTTTCTTCTGGCCAGATTGAACTCATCTTACGTTGCTCCTGGCCAACATTCTGGCTTCATAAGTCAAAAATTGATAACAAGAAGAAATACTTCTTTTCGCTGCCGACTGTTGCCGACTAATATCGTCGGCAATAAGTTTAAGATTTTACGCTTTTGTATGATGCGCGGAACACGAACGCGTCGCGAAGAGGCCATGATATTAATAAAACAGACTAAATATAAACAATTATCATTAATAATAATAACAATTCTATTAATATAAAAATAAATTTCGCGTTTATTTTCTATTCACATTTATTCAAAATCAAAAATATATTCAACTAAATATAAACCTAAATTTAAAAAAAATCTTCATGTCAATAACGTTTTTAATTCAAGAGTTTCAAATATTATGAAATTAAATTAAATTTTTTAATGTAAATTTTATAATGTGTATCAAAAAAACTTATTTAAAAATAAATGACTGAAAATTATTAAATCAATTATCATCCGATAAAATTCAAGGCCCATGTACATATTTTTAACGATTATTCGAACGATTCATTGCTGAATCTCATCTCAAAACATGCGGAGATGAGAAATTCAGATGAATGATGTAAGATCCAAAAGGAATAATTTTCCCTCACTTCAATAAATATATTCCTATCGTATTTTGTATATTAAAATCATTTTTTGAATAATTTATTATTTCAAAATTAAGTATTTTAAGTATTTTATTTTATATAAAACTCTGAACGCGATTTTAAAATGATTATAAGATAAAATTCTTATATTTTTTGATAAAATGTATTGGATCTTACATATTACTGCTTTAACTGATATAAAATCCAGTTATTCTACATATGGATAAGTTATAAAAGATTAGGCTAAAGTAAGTGCTGTTGAGATAATTAATAATAATTAATAAACTTAAAATGTCTTTTACAGAAAAGCGAAATTAATAAATTATATGCTCTACATTACAATTTTTGTTATTTTATTAGTAAGATGTATACAAATAAATGTGAAAAAAGAAGGACTTTCTTAGAAAACAGTTCATATTATATAGATGTATATATAATATATACATATACGTATAATGTATAGGTATTGCTTTTCTGTACCAACTTGCATAAAACTTAATCCTGAATAAATATTTGAGGATAGGATAGATAGGAAAAATAAAAAAACAATATTTATTAAACTATAATAAACACTTTTCTATATAACGGTATCCATAGAAAATAATTTATTATACTCTAATTATTTATTTTATATAAATTTTACATTTTTTAATTTCCCGTATTTTATATATTTTAGAAATGCAAATATTTTCGTTTTAATTTCGTTTTAACTTTAAAGATATATTATATTAATATAAAAACGATCCATCGAAAGAACCCATTTTTTATTATACTTTTGCGATTAAATTATAACAAAGCGTTCACATTAACACATATGAATTTACAATTTACACAAAATTTAAGCTAAATTTAATAATAATTAGAAATAATTCAAAGTGCCCCGGTAAAACATTTTTTTTGGATGAATATGTATAAATATGTATAAACATACATAAATATTCATAAACATATAATCGTATATGAAATATGTCCATACATGTTCATGCATCTCTTTTTCTTTTGTATAATTACTTTTTAGTGTTAGTAGAAATAATAATAGTAATGTGAAAACATTAAAAATAATTAAAGGGTGATTTTCGCATTGTTTGTTTCAGGAAAAATAAGTTTAATTTTTGCTCATATACAATTATGCATAATTTTATATATAATTATGCATAAGTAATTTTTTTACATTTCTTCGAACAGGATTTTTTAAAAAACAAATAGTATAAAAATTACTCCTTTAATTATTTTTAATTATACATTACTATTATTATTTCTATCACACTAAATACTAATTTTACAAAAAAAAAGAGGAATTTATGAACATGCATGGACATATTTCATATATAATTATACATATTTATGTATATTTATAAATATTCATGTATAAAAAATTTTTTACTGAGTGAGTGTAACGTGACATTATAAATTTAACAGTACATGCACAATAAATTCCATATAATAAAAAAGTATCCAGGATTAAGTTTATCCCAATCTGTTATTACTTATCCATTTTAAGGCAATGGATGTATGGAATGATGTACATATTATATAATAGATCCATATATTTTTAATAAATTGATGCATATGCATCTATAGATATATACTAATTAATAAAATTATCACACATTCGTTACCCCAATAAAAACATTAATTTATTACTCACCAATCCGATGCGCAACAGCGGAGTTATATCAGCAACGTCGCTACGATGATTCTGTAAATAAAAAGAATAGAAAATCCAAATTAAAACAGAGTAAAAAAATCAACCAATATTTTTAAAAATATTTACTAAATGCAAAATTCTCTTAAAAATAATCATTTAATATTCAAAATATAATTTTTATAAGCATTGAATTTTTTAATTCATCATTCAATTATATTTATAAAAATAATTATACATTTTTTTTTAAATATATATTTATAAAGTTTCAAAATAATTTTAAAATAATCCTTTTATTCTAATCATTTTTAATCATTATCATTTTTAAAGCATTAAAATGAAACTACTGAAGAATAAATTTAAAAGAAGGATACAGATGTTATATAAGTAAAAAATAATATTTACCGCAAGGTTGCTCCGTCGGTGCCTGATGCCTCTCCCAGATCTTCTCCTCCTCTCAGAATAGGGTTGACATCCTCTCGCACAGGACACTCGCGTAAAACACTCGAATAATACACTATAATCGCGCGGACTATAATTTGAGTCCGATAACTTAAACGGCACTCCCGATGCAAACGCGCGAGGCGACGAACCGGCTGCGGTTCGTACATTTTCAAGTAAATCGGTGAGGGTAGAGTATGTTAGCTTTCCCGTCGTTGAATTTTTACACAAAGAGAACAATTTTACTCAAGTATCTGAAAATTTGTCTAGAAATATCATTCAAATCCGAAAATTTTTAGATACTTGAAAAACACCGTTTTTTTTGTGTGAATATCCTCTGGGTACTGAGCCCTCCCACCACGTCAAGGTGTACTCGTGAAAGGGAAGATAATCTGAAAAATATAATATATCTAAAACGAATATCAAACACACATTTGCAATTCGCTATCATTGCGGAATAAATTCAGGACAGATAAAAGGATTGAATCTTGTATTTATAAATGATGTCTGTAAGATATGTAAGATATTAGAGTCAATGAAATGGGTGTGCGTTATTTGAGAGTATTCATATTAACGTTGCTTTTTTATGACTCGTGTGATACTGTTCGTACAGACAAGTAGCCGTGTCGTGCCGTTCTTCTTAACATTTCTTTTTGAAACATATAATAATCGCAAAAAGTGCTAAAGATAATATGAATTGTTGTATTTTATGAATATTCACATAATACGATTACTAATATGATTAATTATTTATTAAGTTTCGTATTATATATGGCATTCTTTGCGATAAGATTTCAAAATGAGAAAAAGAGCCGCATGCGACATGACTACCTGTTTGTACGAATCTCAGTAAGGGAATGACGTAGCAACTACGTAGCAACGTACGTAACGCGTAAACATAAACATGACGCGCCGCTCCGTGCCACCTTGCTATCGCCACCTCAAGGCCGCGCGCCAACCGTCGAAATATTAGCGCACATTACGAAGTAAAATAATATATTTTTTACATTTTTAATATTCTCCGATTAATGAAACAAATTTTTATATGTATCTAGTTTTAGCGGCACGAGTCGTTTAATGTGGTATCATAAATGCTCGTGAAGTGCTTTTAACATCCCAATATTATATTTTAATTTTTATTGCTCTTTTTTGTGATTTACAATTAAATAAAGATAAATGCAAAAATTTATTTTAAATTATGAATAAATTTCGACTAAATAGAATAATACGTGTATATATATATTCTTATGATATATATATATAAATAGCACATACATTTAGAGATATGTAATTTAAATATAATTTATCTGTTTCTACTTTCTCCGTATCATAAGAACGCGGAATAACACGAAAATGACATTTATACGATTATACGATTTAAAGTGATAAAAAGCCATAATTTAAAATATCTAACAATAAAGAATCTCACTTTTATACCGTACATGTGAGAACATATGAAATGTGCGTAATGAATCTAATAAAAGAAATAAAACAAAAACCGCAATAAAACCTTTAATTCCTAGTATCCTCCTTAATTTTGGACAACTTTACGTAATTCGCGTTCGTAGATATCTAATTTTTATTAATTAATGCGACACCCGGAGCGACTCGCAAAACACATCCGTCTACTTCCGAGGTCACCGAGCGAATACCGAAGTGATGACGTAGTCACACACTACGCCGCGCGGCACGCTCCCCCATCCTGTTTGCCACGTGACACGCTCCTTACCTCGCTGTTCGCCGTTTAGATACCCAACTGTCGCGTTTGAAAAATATTCACGATTTATTCATTTTATTTATACATTCGCGTTTTGCTTTGGCATCTTTGGCACAATCTTATATTTGCATGGTTCTTTTAAATGTAATTATTTGCGTGAAATATTTTTGATATTCATTATGTCTTAATTTTCATTGTTCTTTTTAATAATTCATATTTAAATAAAGGTTAATAAAATATTTTCTATACATATGTTCATTATGTCTTAATTTTCATTGTTCTTTTTAATAATTCATATTTAAATAAAGGTTAATAAAATATTTTATATACATATGTTCTTTATATAAAGATACATGCAAATTTTTTAAATATCGTGAAACAATTTGTGCTATAGCTTTGGCTAAAAGTACTAAATATCTTATTAATCATTATTTAATTTTTCAATTAATAAATTAATTTAAGACACTACTATTACTGCAAATTATTGTGCGTTACAGAAATTCTTTAAATTTACGTATATAATGCTCATCATGGCTCGGTAAAATAACTATTATAAATTAATTAAAAAAATATATATAAAATAAGTTTCCAGAAACTTATTTAAAATCATAGGAATCGATAAAAAAACTGATACGACTTTTTAAAATAAAAAAATATAAAATAGTTTCCGGAAAACTTAAAATATTAAAATATTAAAGAAATAAGTCAGAAGTATAGTTATTTAAAATATATAATGAATACTAAATAACTTTTTTATTTTAGAATAATTTTTTAGAATAAATGACAGAATTTAGTAATTAAAAAATTACAAAAAAATAGCAAGGTGTCAATCTTTTATTAAAAATATTGTATACACTACGCGAATTTTGTATAATATAAAGTTCCTGGGAAAAATGTTTCATATATAATTATATTATAATTATATATACAAAATATGTCCATATATATATATATATATATATATAATATTTTTTTCCCGGGTTTTATTACAAACTATAATAATCGCTTATTATAATACAATTAAACTGAGATATTCATGAGTATGTGCATATGAATTTAAGAAATAAAGAAAAAATCGTGCAATAAAGCTGAGAATATTAATAATATAAAGAATTTAAGAATATATGATTTTACTTACTTTGTAATATACAACAAAGCTGAGAACATTAATAATGTAAAGAATTTAAGAATATTATTTTACTTACTTCGTATTTTGCGTTAATATTTCGATAGAAAATTGGCACGTGACCTTGATGTTCAGGAGAAAGATGGCACGGATGACGGGATGGCGCGTTATGTTTACGACGCATAGACTGTAGTTACCGCGCAGTTATTCCTTTCCCAAGGCTTGTACAGGGAAGGTAATCTGTGTTGCGTACCACTCTTCTATACATTATTTTTTGAAATTTTATGCGAAGAATAAATATAATGAACGAAACATTGTATTTTAAGAATAAAATACAACTGAAAATTTGCATAAAGAAACATAACTTCGTAATTTTATAAATATTATATAAGACAAAATTCACTAAATTAACTTATTTGAATTTTCAATTTCGTTTTATTATAATTCAACAACTTTTATTTATATGTAGGAGATGCGAAATTAAAATTATTTCATTCAAGGGTTCATTAAACTATCCCTCCTATGATCGGCACGCTTCTATCCTGAGGATTTAGTACAGAGACAAACCATATTTACTTTCGATGATGCGATTTTCTCGATAGTGTCAGAAAAGGTATATATGTAGTCACGCAGTTCCTAAACTGAAAATGGATGTACTGGCGGTAGTGTACATATGCGAGTATATTAAAGTATTAAAGTGCATATTAAAGTATATATATTAAAGTGCAGTAACAGAAAACAGACCGTAAATTAGAATAAGTGTGTTAACCATATATAGGCTTATTCTTTTTGGCTGAACTACTTCTGCACTTTAGTTACATTTTATCTTCTTTTTTTCTCCAGCAGGAAAGAAGAGAAAGAAAGATGAACTGATGCAAAAGTTCAGTCAAAAAAGAACTGGCTCATGATTATTATCAGTTCAGTGAAGTGAATTGTCAATTACCGTCTATAGCGTCGCACATCTGTCGTGATGAGCAAGTTTTTTAATTCATCGATTGATCAATCGCAAATGCAACTTTTACGGGCTTCGCACAATAAAAGGAACAGAGAGCAGAGAACAGAGAATAAGAATTTCAACCTATCAGAAACTGTATTCTACAATACATGATTCATGATAGGTTGAAATTCTTATTCTCTGTTCTCTGTTCTTTTTATTGTGCGGAGCCCTTTATGGAACAAAATTACATTTGCGCATAGCGTGTGCACACTTGATCAATTGATGAATTAAAAACTCATCCGATTTAGGTAGAACTAAATGAACATGTTGTCGGACGAGGAGAATGACGAACTGCAAGACTTGGAGGCGATACGCGATAAGGTTCTTAGCAACCCACATAGCAAGCGTATGCAAGTGAGCGCTTGGGAAGACGATGATGATGGTGTAGAAACAGAACGTAATGCAAGAGGTTAGGATTCTGACCGGCTTCTCCACTTGAAATTCTCTTCAAGAATTAATTACATTCGCGATAATCAAAGGAAACTGTTTATCTATAACTTCAAAACATTTTCTATTAAAGAACTTTCTGTCAAATTAATTTCGTGTTTTTATATTTTTATTACGTTTCCTTTTCCCTCTAGAACCTGATGCAAAGGCCATGTTGAACGCTGCCGAAGAGGGAAACCTGGAAAATATTAAGAATTTGTTGAACAAAAACCGCCACTTACTCAATTGTACCGATAAGGACGGCTATACTCCGCTTCATAGGGCATGTTATGGCAACAATGTGGAAGTGGTGGAGGTAAGTTTAAGACAATTATTTTCTTCCCTTAGTATTTATAAAATTATTTATTAAGTGATTCTGGCTCTGTTCCAACAGTATCTACTTGAAGCAGGGGCTAGAACAGACGCTAAAACTCAAGATGAATGGCAACCTCTACATTCTGCATGCTGTTGGAACAACACAGAATGCGCCGAAGCCTTAATCGCAAACGGAGCAGATGTTAATGCTACAAGCAAAGGAGATCAAACACCTTTACATTTGATTTCAGCTAGTTCATACAACTCTCCTGCTCTCCAGCTTCTTCTCTTGCATCCTGACACAAATCCCTATCT
>Ga0157363_1006266_pt1 | contig 11164 bp, 10 predicted proteins | sample AttsexASBM1_FD_111477 | JGI IMG/M metagenome (GOLD analysis project Ga0157363, IMG submission 111477) | Fungus gardens microbial communities from leaf cutter ant in Ribeirão Preto, State of São Paulo, Brazil - Atta sexdens ASBM1 | ecosystem: Host-associated > Fungi > Mycelium > Unclassified ...
CAATAACCATGTTTCAAGGAGAACCACCACATGAACCATACTTTATAGCCATTGACAATCAAGGTCAAGTCATAATTGGACCTAACAAGAAAACAGTGGCAACATATGTAGTAGAAGAACTCGAGGTGTTGATATGATTCATAGGGACATGAATGCTGAAAATGGGGTATTGTTACGATCAATGCCTCATTAATACAACATGGACCAAGGTCAAGGGTGATGACGACATGATTAGCTGTGCTGCAATAGTCTCAGTCAGTGCCTCATGTAGTAGGTGCCATACCCTTGCTTTATCCTCATGTTCTATGACTTATTTACCTCATGTACAATGGACTATTTCCTCATTGCTTGTACATATATATAGTGTAGATACACTCCTATATCCTTACTCTTTACCACTTGAATCAATCCCTTACTTCCTCTCAAGTCTTTGTCTAAGTACAAGTTGAGCTTTAAGCTAAGGTTGTAACAAAGATAAGTATATAGTTGGTATTTCTTAGACAATAAACTTAGGATTTTTTGAAGTATTTTGCTCTTCTACCCAGTCACCCTAATAGTAAAACAGAATTCTATTCTCTCTGGAACTTTAAAACATTCTTAAAGTCTGGTGGTCTTAAATTACCCACTCTTATGTCTTAACCTCCCTTACTCTTTCTTGTTTCCTATCCTATGTCAGCTCTAGAATAACCCCAGAATTTCATTAGCATGAATGAAACTTTGGGCTTTCTGCAATAACATCTACAAGAAGTAGCTGAATGCTAATATGCCTTAGAAATTTCAACTAACAATATTTTTGCCAGTCTCATAAATCAACTCTAAGACTTGTGCACTCTGATACCAAAATCTGTCTCTATACCAGTAGGTGTACCCCTCAATATCTACTGGATCTTCTTCTTCTAACAACTTCCTTCCACCCCAGAATTCACTACACTGTTTCAATGTACCTCCTTCTATTGTTGTAACAACCACTAACCCAAGATAGTCAATAGTATACTAATTAATCTTACAGGTGAGAATCTCATGTAGATCACAAGAGAACTCAACAAGGAGTCTCCAATGTATTCCTACACTATATATACTACTTATACATGGTCTGTGCTAATAATAAATAACTCTACCTTAAGGTCTATACATCATCCATAAGTATACTATAAGATTAACATACTATAGACATATATCTTAATGTCATTCCTTCTAGTTCTTTCTACAATGTTCTAGGCTTATGATGTAATGTTATGTGATATGTCATGTGACTGTGATCATATGCCTTTTTATTGTCCAAGAAATAAAATAAAATAAAATAAAAATATAAGAGTTCAAGCATACTATAATACCTATGGATTTTGTTAGTAAATGCCAGATAGATTGAGCCTTTCTGAGTACCTGCTCTCTTTATATCTAATTATCAGCAGACCAATTCACTGGAGATCAAAATAAGATCCTTTGGATATTATCTTTATTTAGAAGTGGTTGAACTGCCAAATGGTCTAAGAGCCTCTTCCAGAAGAAGTTAAAGCAGAAGCAGTCAACAAACTAGAAGGAATCACATACTACCAAAGAAGTCATGAGGTAGAGGACTACCTAGATAAGTTCCAAACCCTAATCTCTGATACCAACTACACCAACTCTTGTACTATAGTGGTCAAGTTTAGAAAAAGCTTCCAGACTACAATTTAGAACCAAATTGCTATCCTTCTGGTAAGATGCTTAAAAGCACTAACATAACTACATGGTTTGAGACTACAAGATGTATTGATCAAGCTTAACAGAAAAACTCTTTCAGTCAAACTACCAGATAATCTTAACAGCACTTTTGCACATTTATGCTCCTAACTTGGGGTTTATCTGCCACTCCCAGTCTTTGCTTATATCAAGATCTCTGCACATTCATGTTATCCAGTACCAACTCTCTCTCTAGATATCTCTATGAATATCAATGTTACTTAAAGACTCTGTTCTATACCAAAAATGAGATATTACCATTGTAAAATTCCAAACCATCTTGTTTGGGAATGTCTAGTGAGAATTGACATAAGGCAGCTAACCATTGAGCAATGAGAAGAGTTAATGGAAAACCATAATACACTTAAGGACATTAAAAATCTGCAATAATATGAGCTAGAAGATGTAGATAACTTGGAAAACAGATTATTATCAGTAAAAGAATATGATCAAACTTTGAGTGAATTTTCAAACATATCCTTTTATCTACATTTTCACAAAGGCTCTCCTTCACTTATTAAATAGGAGAAGCAAATCTCTCTATACCCTACCATTAGTTTCCTGGATACAAAAGGAACATTCCTTTACCTCCAAGTTGAGCTGAATACTACAAATACCTACCAATAATACTTTATCCAAGCCTTTCTAGACTCTAGTACAACTGGAAGTTTTATTAACAAGGAATTTGTCTAGATGCATCAGATTAATACAAAGATCTCTTGGCCTATTGCTATGTTCAATGCTAATGGGACTGCTAATGAAGCTAATCAAATTTTGGAAGCAGTTGACATAATATTATGGTATAAAACACACTTAGAGCAAATATTGCTTGTAATTTCCAGTCTGAGCAAACAAGACTTGATATTAAAGTATCTCTGGCTCAAAAATCACAATCCAGAAGTTAATTGAGAGAAAAGGAAAGTAGAAATAATGTATTGTCCTCAGAGATGTTACAATTGAAGACTAAGAGTTAACAAAAAAACCTTGTATTGGATTAACACAAGAGAACTTAATAGAGTTCCAAGTACAAAGTGTCTATCTTATATACACTAGGTTGATGGTCCATGCTATACTAAACCTAGCCTACTCTAAAGAGCATGTGTATTATATGCTGTTAACATATAGTATAATATCATTCTCTGAAACCCTTTATATTCTTTTATATGTTACATGATCATGTGACTGTGACTTTGTGACTTTATGATATGTGACAGTTGTGACAGTCACATATGCCATCATGCTAAACCCTAATTCTAAGTTTCAAAACAAAATAAAAAATAAGAGAGAAAAATAAAATAAACCAAGTCTAACATTCATAACTTTAATATTACTCCTCCTTCAAGGTTTCTCCTCCAGAGAAACTAACTTCTATTTTTACCAGTTCCTTTCCACTTCTTTAAATACTCATCTTCAAACTTCCCATCATCCTATTCAAATAACAACTCACTTCTTCTAAACTCTTCCACATTCAGATTTAACTTCACTTTCCACACTTTCTCTAGTCCCTCCTGTCATCTAAATTTCATACTTATCCTTCCTTTGACATTTTTTTTACTGCTTCTCTTGCATTTTCTGAATTCTTCTTCTTTTTCTATATGTCATTTTCTGCTGTAAACCCCTTTTATCATACCAAATACTTTATTACTCCCTGAAATTTTTTCTCAACTTCCACTGGTTTTAGCTCCTTCACTCTCTATCTTTTCACCAGTTCTCTATATCTTACAACTCTACTAATGTTTACTACTAGATAAATTCTCATAGAGGACAGTAGTGTTAACTTTACTATGCTCCTTAATATTACTTCTTCCACCACATATGGCCTCATATATCTTTCTGTCAAATTTTTTACTAGTCTTTCTTTGAACACTAAATCTTTGGTACTCAATATTACTTTATTGTCCTTCTCCCACTTTTGAACTTCTCTTTATCCTCTATCTGCTTGTCTTCTCATTTCTTTTTGTGCTTTTTTCAATGCTATGCCTACTTCCTCTTGTACTTTCTTCATTTTCTTTACAAACTCTGTTACTTTCTTCACTCTTTCTTTTCTTCTTATATTTACTTCAATTTTCAATTTTCTACTGTAATTTTCCATAAAAAATTATACTTTCATTGCCAAATATAACAAATACAAACTCTCCACTGTTACTAACTGCTCTAGTCAATCTTATTGTCTATAACTTAAGTCCTTGAGTAAAGACAAAAAAAGACTTTTGTATTAAGTAACACAAAAGAACTCAATAGAGTTCCAAGTACAAAATAGTCTACCTTATATACTATAGACTATAGTCTGTGCACACATTACAACTAACCTATTCTAAAGTCTATGTACACTCTATAAGATTAACATACTGTTGCTATGCTGTATGTGTCACAAACTTCATTTAGCTTGTATTTCCACAACTAGTAAACCTATTTTCACAAACTAAGTCACACTGGAAAGCCCCAAATGGGAGCTATCCATATATATGTGGGATGTACAAAAGTAATAACAAACAACTGAGATATCAGGCCATCAGTAACTACAAAAGCTTTGTTTGCTAATATTTCATGAATAGCTAGATAGATTCGCATGATCGAACTTGTGTTGGAAAGTGCTCATCAAATTGTTTACAATAATATATGGTATATCTCATAGCAATAAGTATTCATAGAAATACAAGTATATCAATGTAGTGACATAATTAGTTATCTTCTAAAATTAGCCTGACAGCTGTTATGACAGATAATAGCTCCTATCAGATATAAGTTTTGATCATATAATGGAAACAGCTTACACACAGACCATCACTCTTTTGTATATATATCTCTATGTCTGAGAATTAGACCTCAGACTTAATAACATCAATTTTTATCATTTATTATTGACATCTGTATTGATCTTAATCATTATGGTCATTATTATATTTTGTGATAGTGTGATATTATCTGTTCCAGAACATTCTATGTTCTTTTCTGTATCACATGATCACATGATCACATGACATGTAGCTATGATAGATATCATTGTTCTATTATGTTTTATTACTTGTGTGACTATCACATGTGATATTACATTGCACTTTTCATCTAAGTCCAAAATAAAGAAAATAAATCAAAGCCAAGCCCACTATTTACAACTCTAATATCATCTCCCTTTAAGATTTCTCCTCTAAAGAAACTGACTTCTATTTTTACTAGTTTCTTTCTAACTTCTTCAGGTGTTCTTTCTCAAACTTTCCATCATTCTATCTATATAACATTTTTGCTGCATATTTTCCTGGTAACTTCCCTCTCCTACAGTCTTGTTCTTCTACTAAGTCCAACTTTTCTTACCTTCTTACTTCTACTCTTATTCTTCTTTCAAACTCTGCTATTATTTCTTTTGTATTTTCTAAATCTTCCTCTTTTTCCTATGTATCATTCTCTACTGTAAACCTCTTCCATCTTATTAAATATATCATTACTCCTCTCAATTCACTTTTATTCAAAATTTTCTCCACCTCCCATTCTTCTACTCTATTGACTTTTACTAGCTTTGGTTTTTCCACTCTTTGTTCCTTCATTGGTTCTTTATATCTCACTACTCTGCTCATATTTACCACTGGATGAATCCTCATAGAGATTAGTAGCTTTAACTTTACTATGTTCTTTGATATTATTTCTTTCACCATATACAGTCCCATATATCTTTCCATCAACTTTTTTACTGGTCTTTCCTTAAACACTAACTCTTTGGTACTTAGTATTACTCTATTGCCTTTTTTCCATTCTTCTACTTCTCTTTGTCCTCTGTTTATTTGTCTTCTCATTTCCTCTTGCACTTTTCTTAATACCACCCCAGCTTTCTCTTGAACTTTTTTCATCCTTTCTGTTGCTTTTTCTACTTTTTCTTTCCTTCTAATGTCTGCCTCTATTCTCAGCTCTATACCATACTTTGCCATGAATGGTGATGCTTTTGTTGCTGAATATACTTTGTTATTCACTGTAAATTCTGCTGTTGCTAGCTACTCTAGCCAATTCCTCTGCCTATACTTTGTAAAGAACCTTAAGTACTATTCTAACTCTTGGTTCATTTGTTCTGTTTGCCCATCTATCTATAGATAGAACACTGTTGACAACCTCATTTCTATCCCTAACATCCTATTCAACTCTTTCATCAACTCTGCTACAAATTGTGGTCCTCTATTACTTATCATACTCTCTGATAATTAAAATATGTCATTTTTAATAATCTATTGTATACTAATGGCAACTTAGTGATAAAGCCAACTATTAAGTGTATTCATGTCTTCTCTAGTACCTCATTTGTCATCAAATTTTCTGCTGGTGTCTCCATTCTATTCTTCATCCTCCAACATATATCATATTCCTCCACATATGTCCCTACATCCCTCATTACTCCTGGCCACTAGTAATTTCTTGTTACCAACTCTATTGTCTTCCATCCATCTTCATGTTCAGCCACTGGTACATTATAGTATAATTGGATAACTTCCATCCTCAACTCCTTATTCTTTGGCACATATATCATTTCTTCTTTTAACACCAATTTCCCTTCTATCTCTCACTTATCTCCTCTCAATGTCTTTCTACCAACCCCATTTCTAGTCATTTTATTACTACTTTCATCATTCCTCTTACCCACTCTTCCTTTATCAATTTCTAGTTTTCATTATCATTTTTAACTCCTACTTTCAAATCCAGCCTCCTACTCAATCTATTTGCTTTTCCCATCCTAACTCTTGGTATATACTTTAAAGTAAAATCAAATCTCAACAAGTATAAGGCCTATTTAGCCTATCTCTGATTTAATTTCTATGTCTTTATAAAATACTCCAAATTTTTATAGTCAGTCCAAACCTCAAACTTAAATTTAGTGTCTTTTAACAAATGCCTCCATGCTTCCAACCCTCTGATCACTGCTAATATTTCTTTATTATGAATTTCATAATTATACTCTGTGTTATGACTTAAGCCCTTAGTATTAGACAAAAAAAGAACCTTTTATAGGGTTTACACAAGAGAACTCGATAGAGAACTCTGTACAGGCTTGTCTACCTTATATACTAATACCTAATAGTCCATGCAAGCTATTTCTAGCCTATCCTAAATGGCCATATGTTCTACACATTGTATGATGTCACCCTTCTAGAACCTTCTACATCCTTCTATGTGTCATGTGACTTTTGTGACTGTGTCATCTGATGTGACCTGCTGTGTGACAGCATGATCTTGTCACTCTTACCCTAACCCTAGTTCTAAAAATAGAATAAAGGAAAATAAATTGAAAAGAAAATAAGAAATGTTAAGTCCACTTCTTTTGTTCTTGACACTCTATTTCATTCAGTAATTTAGAAAGATAGGCCACTGGTTTTCATTTTCCATCTTTACATTCCATTGACAACACCCCTTCAGTTATATAATCTGATATATTCATCTCCATTCTTATCCTTTTGTCTAGATCTAGAGTTACTAGGATTGGTTTAGTAATAAACCTTTTCTTTAATACCTCGAATGACTTTTTCTGCCTTATTCCCTATTTCTATTTTTGTTCCTTCTTTGTTAATTCATGTAACAGCCTTACTATCTTTGCAAAATCTTTCACAAATCTTCTATAATAGTTAGCCAGTCCTAGGAACTTCTGTATCTCCTTAACTAATTTAAAAACTGGCTAATCTATTACTGCCTTCACTTTCTTCTCTTCCATTTTTATTCTCTTGTGTTCTATTACTACTTCTAAGAAATCAACTTCTCTCATTTTCCATCTACATTTTCCTGGTTTTATATATAAATCATTTTCTTCTAGCCTCCTTAGTATTTCTTCCACCAATTCATCATGTTCTTTCTTACTCTCTGTTCCTACCATCACATTATTAATAAAACTTCCTACTTTCTCTGTATTGATTAAGTCTCTCAACAACTCATTCATCATGGCCTAGAATGTGGCCAGTAAATTCATTAAACCAAAAAGCATAACTGTTGGTTCAAGCAACCCTTCTAGTGTTATAAAGGCCACTTTTCATTCATCTCTCTCTTTTATCCTCACATTATTATAACTTCACCTCAAATCCAGCTTTGTAAACACTTTATTGGTCTCAATATTATTGATAATGTCCAAAATAAGTAGCAATGGATAGTTATTCTTGATTGTCTACTCATTAAGGTACTGATAGTCTTATACCATACTCTTCTTCCCATTCTTTTTTCCTACAAAGAAGACTGGTGCTATTTGTGGTGACTTTAATAGTTAAATATATCCCTTTCTCATTTACTCCTGAATGAACTTCCTTACTTTCTCTCTCTCTTCTCTAGATAAAGGATATATTTTCTCTTTCCTAGGTACAAATCTCTTCTTCAATTCTATTACATGATCCCACATCTTTCTTGTTGGTATTCTCTCACTTGCTTTCTTTCCAAAGACTTTGATCCACTTATAGAGTTGTTTTGGAACCAACTTCTTTACTTCTTCCTCTGATCTTGCTACTTTTTCTTCTTTGTCCCAAATTTCCCACTTCTCTGCTACTTTTTTTATTTCCATCATCTTCCCTTTTGCAATTTCTTCTTTTATTCTCATTTTTCTCCTTCCTCTTCCTTTTTTTCTTCTTCTTCTTTCTGTTTCTACCATCCTGGTTTTCCTTGCTTAGATTTCCACTGTTTCCCACATTCTTTAGGACATCTTATCATCTTCACTTTTCCTGTTTTCCAGTTAATCTCAGAATTGTAGTGTGCTAGCCATAGCATTCTCAAAATTACTTTCTAATTATATCCTCTTATCACATCAATCTCTGTCCTCTCCTTATATTCCTGGTCATAAATATTAACCTCCATCATATACTCAATTAGTCTCTCCTTGTTGAAAGAACCATCCATATTCCTCATATAAATTGATTTCGCAATTTTTTTCAGTTTAAACCTTTGTTTTATTTGCAAACTCTAAACTCATTGCTAACCTCATTGATCTACTATTCAACAAAGCCTCTATAGTAATTTCCTTCTGCATATCTATTCTTTCTAACCCTATTTTCACAGTAGTGATTATTTTTCTATCTTTCTCATATCCACTGGTTTTTCCTTCTTTTCTTTTCTTTTTTTCTTCTTTCAACCTTTCTTCTCTCAAAATTGTCTTTCTATCTTTCTTGTACTCACTTCCACTGGGTATTCTCACATTTATCACTCTACTTAATAGTACTTCAAATTTATTTAGAAACTGCTATATTATGACCTCTTCCTCCTTTTTCACTCTACAATTTCTTACAATATGTCCAAACACTCCACAACCAAAATGCTTCCTTTCTCTTATTTCTCTTTCTCTATTCTCCTATCTTCATCTCTTCTACTCTTTTTGTTATCTCCATTCTTTCTCAGCCTTTCTTTCTTCTATTATTTCTTTTCTTTTCTTTTTTGAGAGAGCATTCTATCTCCATCAACTATCTTCTTATTCTTCCATCCATCTTTCTTTTGAACTCCTCCATCAATAGTCTCTCTTTATATCCACTACTTCTTGCTTATCAGAGTTGAAGATAGTAGACTCTATTTATTTCCATTTCTCTTTTCTTTTTTATCTATTTTTCTTATTTTGGACTTAGAGATAGAAGTTAGCATAATGTTATAAACTGTCATACAATACAATACAATGTCACATATCCATCACATGTTATATAGAAGGACATAAAAAATTCCAGAACAATAATATTATATGACATGTTTACTACATGTTAACCTTATGGAAAACACATGCTTTTTAGAATAGGCTAGGTTTAGTGTAGTACAGACTATTAGTCCAGTGTACATAAGATAGATACTTTGTACTTGGAACTCCATCAAGTTTTCTTGTGTTAATCTAATATAAGATTCTTCTTTTATTCTTATACTTGAGCTTGAGTTATAATATTAAAACTCAATAATCTATTCCAAGACTGTTTAACACTGGACCTTCTCACTGTTTTTACTTACTCTCTCATTATTCTCAACTGAGAGCAACACTGTCCAAAGTTAAGAAAAATTGCTAGGCCCTAGGCATAAGAAATATACTAGCTAGATAGGAGAAGCTTAGCTATTTGTTTTGCATCAAAGTCTACTAATGCTTAGCAGATGTATTACCTTTTGTGAATGTGCTAGTTATTTTTTTACATAATAGCTCTATATTACTGGTCCACTTATGATTAGTCCATACAATAAAATAATGGTAGCTCTTAAAACACTACTTAGAGTAGAGATTTTCTTCTTAGGGATATTTTTTTTACAATTTCATTAGAACAATAGCTAGTATTTAGGTGATCAGTAGATAATGTAAGGTAGGGTAAGAAGAGAGCTCACTAACACTTACAGAAATTGAGTTAAGTTCAGAGTATAAATTAGAAAAAAAGACTAGTACCAGCTCCATCTTATCTCTTTATATATTCTTATTTTCTATACTATGTCAGACACAGTTCACAACAGGGGTGAAAGTCCATGAGATGAGCTCAGAGATGTGTGGATTAGTGAAACAACCTTGGCTTCAGCTTATGTGCTATGCCACCTGTCTGCTGTGTAGTTACAATTTCATATAATAGGAAGAAGTCTGAGATGGAAGTGAGTGCTGATTTGGTGTGTTGCTGTTGAACACTGGGAATTGAGTTCAATAAGAGTTTATCTTTGCTGATTATCAGACTAGTGAATTACAATATAACTACTAGTCTTATATACCAATACCTACTATAGAAGATGCTTAGGGTTTTAGTAGTATAACCCCTTATTGCACCAAGTGGAGGTTTCAGTATTAAGACACTGATAGAAGTATGACTCTGCTATGAAAGACTGAGTCAAATAGGAGTATCTCTGTCATGGAAGACGGAATACCCAGATGATTGTATCACTGCCATAGAAGGTAGGCTTTATTTGGATTAGCTGTTGACAAGAAGTGTACCATAGGAATGTATTGTTCCAAACAAGTAGACTTGGTATATGACAGTATTCCTCCCTTAGGACTGAGCCTTTAAAGTTCTATTAAATTTATCTGAAAATTCTGTAATGGTACCTAGGTCAATAATACATAAACAGAAAAGAAAAGTTTTTGCCTTTTCTTCTGTATTATTATGTCTTCCCCTGCCCTCTCTGACATTTCCCAAAATGACACTGAAGTGCTTGAAAAGCAGTGACAAGAAAAGCAGCAGAGATACAAGGAGGAGCAGCAGCTTCTAGTTCAAATAGAAGAAGTGGCAAAGTTATATTGGGCTAAGCATGTGGCTCAGAAGGCAAGAAAGGAAGCAAAGGCAAAAGTGAGGGAGAAAGCTGAGAGAAGGAGTGTTGTAGAAAAGAAGAAGAAGAAGAAGAGAACATTAGAGTATATCCAACAACTCTGGAACAAAGTGCTAGAGAAAGATACTACCCTTTTGGAGAGCACTAAAGAATTCTAGATTGTGAGACCTAAGTACAAAAAGATACCTCTGGAAAACAATAGTCTGCAGAATCTCTGTTAGAAAAA
>Ga0157363_1006267_pt1 | contig 11164 bp, 1 predicted proteins | sample AttsexASBM1_FD_111477 | JGI IMG/M metagenome (GOLD analysis project Ga0157363, IMG submission 111477) | Fungus gardens microbial communities from leaf cutter ant in Ribeirão Preto, State of São Paulo, Brazil - Atta sexdens ASBM1 | ecosystem: Host-associated > Fungi > Mycelium > Unclassified ...
AGAGTCTCAAAAAAAACATTTCTGTGATTTAGTTTTAAAATAAATCCACATGTGCTCTTTCATGTGCACACACACACACACACACACACACACACACACACACACACACACACACACACGCACACACACACACACATAAAGAGTGAGGGAGGAGAGAGAAAAAGTTATCAATTATGAAACGAGATGGTAATTCCAATTTCGAGAATAATTTCGAGACATGCGCATATGCGAAAATTTGCAATCTGTCAAGTGTTTCGAAAATTATTTGTAAAGTCGTATACATTTACATTTATTTATAAATATACACAATTCGCGCACAATCTCTTGTAATGTAATATACAAGTTACCAAATTTGTTATATGTTTTTTTTCTCCTTTCTTTTTCTCTTTTTCTCTTTCCTTTTCATTATACTTTTTTATTATACTTTTTTTAAAAAAGTTTATCGTTTTTAGAAAATTTGATTGTAATTTTGAGTAATTGTAAGTAGAAAATTGTTGCTTGGATCTGTTTATGCTGTAAATTGAGTGGCTGGCGAGATTAAAACGTTTATAATAATAGAAACAAATGTGAATGGGAACGTTTATCGTCGAAGCGAAAAATCGTGTACTTTGTAATGATATTACGCAATATAATACGTGTGCATATACAGCGCGATGTACTATTATTGTCGATCGTTACTCGTGGCGCTAATTATTAGTGACGGTTTGATGATCCATCGCCGTTAATATGATTTTGAGTGCAGGAACAATCTGAGATCACAATATGAGCGCGTAATGACGAGCCGACAATGCCTTCTCGTTGTACAAATGTCGAGGTAAATGAAGGAATGAAAGAAATAAAAGGAAATCGTATAAACCGCGATCGTGGTGTCAGAGTATCTTTTGACGACGTATAACTTTATAAAAACACAAATCAGCATAATCTTCGCTGTAATAGGGAAAAAGAGAAATGAAAGAATATATGTAGTGATCCGTAGATAGTGCAAAGAAAATTATATATATATATATATATATATGGAATATGTGTGCTACATTCACACATCAAAATTATGCGTGTGCAGCATGCAAAGCATAATCGAGTGGCGATTAAAGTCGTGATTTGGACGAGACTGAAATAAATCTAATGGATAACTGAATAGTTAATTGATATGAATTAAATAAATTAACGATTAATAATACAATTAAAAATTATTATATACTATTTATCTCTTTGAATAAATTGTATATACATTTTATATTTCATGAAATACATTTTCTTCTCAAAACATCTTTTCAAACATAAATTAAAAAATAAATTAAGGAAAATCATTTAATCAACATCTTTTGTTCCTCAAGGAAATAAAAATGTTAAAAATTTTGACTTTTAATCTTCAGTGTATTGTAGCAGAAAATTTATTAGAAAATTTAATTAGAAATTTAATTAGAAATTTTTAATTTAGAAATTAAAAATTTTATAAATTTATTTGTTGTATAGAGAATTATTCTAAATTTACATAGGTATTTGTCATAAAGTCTGAAATGACGTTACATGATTTTGTAAGAGTCGAGCACAAAGATGCAATCATTGCGACTTTGTTATTCGTTGTAGTATTGTGTCCATATACATGTAATATTGTTTTTTGTGACATAATTGTTCTACAAGTAGACTAATTAGGGGAAATGCATTTGTCTCGTCCAAGTTGGATGACTGAGTCGTCACGTGGTCTTGCTTTCACATTCGATCACGCAAATACGTGCTTGGCGGTGATCAAGGGCAAGTGCGAAATAATATCATTATCCTGCATTCAAATAATAACGGAAGGGACCGCTCTACTTTCTATAGTATACTCGGAGTTTAATGTAGTACGCGACGTTACTGGATAGAGAGGTATATACGAAGAAAGACAGTTTTGCTTCCGAGCGTTGGAGGGGTTCAGCTTGAAGAGTCTTTTATTCCGCTTATTCATCCCTACGTGGCGCGTTATTTAGGGAAATTGCGAAAGGACGGTAAAGATCGAGAAGTGCAGGCTTTTGCTACGCGAAGTAGGTATTTATTGGACAAAATAACTGATCTATAATCTTAGAAAATTCAGATGTTAATGCTGCATAATCGTCTGACAATGATCTCTGTCTTTATTTGTGTTTAAGGAAACACACAATGAGACACGTATTTCCATGTTGCAGCATTGTAACGCGATCTTTCCCAGATTACAATATTTGCTATTTATGCTTGAAGTTCGGTGTATTTGTTATATGCGCGCTCCAAGAGTTTTTAATTATTGAGACCGCGCACCGAGTTAAGTTTGGCATGTTTTCTATTCGCGTGAAACGCAACATAAGTAACGTTATGTCGAATGAACGGGACGTCTTGAGAATGGCGCCGCGGAAAGAATACACATTCCAGCGTTTTTCCTTCATTTCGCGGCAGGCACGGTTCAGTGCACGTTGTATGTTAATTAATTTTGCGAATCAAATCTCTAGCATGCCATAATCTCGTTTCGTTCCATTGTTTCTTACACCCTTCCTCGTCCACCCTCAAGTGCAAATAATGCAAACGATATCGAACGGTGTTTAACGTTTGATGTCTGCGTACATAATGATAATAATCGTTGCTGTAGATTCTCTCGAGAGAAATAATATACTTATATTGAATTATTATTTACGATTATTATTTACGACATACTTTATATTATATTATTATTAATGCCAATTACACTGCAGATATGTTGTAATATTTACTATGTAGCACATCAATGGCGTTTAATAGAGAATATTTATTGAAATTATTTACCATAAAATAGAAGTTATATGTATCTTAGTTATATTAAGAACCTGTTATCTAATCTAATTATCATGATCCCATTATTATCCTGAAAACTTTTTGTATCAGCAAATCATAGATAAATTGTTTTGTTATACAGGATCTTTCATCACAATTAGTACGCGATCAAAAAGTGAATAATTATGAATAACTATATGAACATTTTTTTTTCAAAGTACCTATATCATTTTTGCATTATCCTTCCTGGTTAAATTGCTTAGAAGTAGTACATGTCTATCTAAAAAATTTTATAGCAAACACATATTTGCATTCACATACAAATTTACAACAAAGAAATTTTAAATTCTACATCACTTAAGTCCTGGAACAACACATTTGTAACTTTTTTTCTACAAACAAAAATAGTTAAGTGTTTGTCCGATTTCAAATAATGCATTGCATAATACTAACTAATGCTAACTATGTATATATATTTGGGTTTTCTATAATGGTTTCAATGAAATAATAAAAAGGAATTTGACTGCGAAATCCGGCAATTATTTATGTTTAAATTATTATCTCTCTTCAGTTTTAAAAAGAAAAGAATAAAAATAGAGAAAATGTAATTAAAATAATTTTTTTAATGCTTTACTCGAAGTATGATATTAAAAAAAAAAATTACACTGAAGTATTGCGTATTGCGAAATTTTAGAAGTTAATCCAGGTCACAAAATTAGGTGATTCGTGTTATACATTAAGTATATTTCATATTTTCGTTTAGGATTTACCCAATCTATACCATTCATTCGTATTCTCTGTTTCAAACAAATCTTTTAAATCGACTAAAAATTTTTATGGATTTGAAAATTTTTTTACAATGTATGAAAGAAGAATTTCAATGAATTCTTTAATTTTAAAGAAATGTATAGAAATTATTCAAGTTTTATTTTTAGTATAATAGTAATAATAGTAATAATTTGAATAACAAGATAACATACATTACATTTGAACCGAAGATATCGAGTTTTGCGTAAAAACGCAGAAATTTTTAGGAATATACTTCGTTTTTGGATGAGATTTATACATAATTATACGAGAAAAATATAATAGTTTAGAACATTTAATTATATGTTTCTAAAACAATCTGAGTGAATCAAAGTAGTTGTATCTTGGTGGTATTAGCTTTATTGAAATTCGATGAAAATAATGAAATCATTTGTCATTCATTAATACTCTTGTTTTAGAATCACCAGATTCTGAGAATATCCTATTCCTATCGTAAAAGCTCTCTTCATCTGACCGACATCGATTCTTGCTTACACTGGCATCTTCTATCAAATTGATCCTTTTAAACATATGTATGCGGTTAATATATCAACCTCTACTTCGACAATTGTAATTACATGGCTTTATCTTGGCCCGGTCGACAATTTGTCAAGGTAAAGAGTAATGCATAATAATTAATTGTTTGTAATAATAAGAAATTGTCCCTTCCTATTTCAAAAATACAAAACTATCTACTCTAAATCTATTTACCCAAACAGAACAAGAAGTCATTGTTTTTTAAATGATGTCAAAATGATGTCCAAAATCATCATTAAAAGTCAAACCAGTTTTTCAATCATTTCCAATTCATTTTAATGTCATTTTAACATTATCGTAATTTGTTGCTCTGCTTGGATATTTATCGAAATAATGTCGAAAGCACATAATAGTAAATATAATTATAAGAGATGGCAAATGATGAAATGATGGAATTATTCAAACATTTTTTGTTGAAACATAATATTTTCATACATTTCACACTTTTAATAACAAATTGTTTATAATTTTTATAAATGCAAATATCATAATTATTAACATAAAAGTAAAGAAAAAATAAGCACTTTAATTTAAATCACATTAAGTTAAATCTTGTGATATGGACATATGTATAACATATGGATAATCTCATAATCTTTTTTTTTTTTTATGATAATCTAAAGATATAGCTTATAATACTCAATAACTTCGCTCACTTACACGCAATATATGATTTTAAGATTAAAGGAGAAAATTTAATGAAGAAAGTTTACTAAAAATTAGTATAAATAAAAAGACGTGTCTTAACAAGGCTTTTTAAAAATCTATTAACTAATCCAATTATCAATAATCCCATGAAAGTTTTACATCATCAAAATATATAAATGCATAAATTATATTTTTTATTTTACAAAATTTTTGAATTATTTTATTTAGAAATAACAATGAAATGACAATTAATTAAATACAAAACTTACTTAAACACCGAATTGAGAATATTTGAGAATGTTTTCCACTTTTATTCTTAAATCTCCATTTTATCTTTGCTGGTTAAACTAGTTAGAAGTATACGTTTGATAGTACGGTCCATCTGCAAACATTACGAACGATATGTGAATAAATCAAAATATTATCTTATTATGATAATGTTTTATAAGAAAATATGCATATACATAATTTCTAATGACGTATTATAGAGACAATTATAAATTACATATTTAAATATTTAATACTTAATTATGTAGAATAATATATTTTTACTTATTTTACTGTAAAGTTCGATATGAATGTATCTCTGGTTAAAACTTCAATCGTTTAATATTTCTAATTCCGACGCTAAAGAGATCTTTTTTATTTTTAATTTTTTTCTTATATTGTTTACCTTATTTAAATTAAATAAATTATTGAAACGCGCGCTTATAAATCGATTTAATTCATGTAGATTTGGAAATCTTTCTAAAAGAATTACTATAGAATTTATGAACTCTATGTAAATATGTATAAATATATATTCAAAATTTCATTTTTTATAGTAAAAAATAATTTGAATAAAAGGGTTTTGATCTTACTTTTTGAACCGAAGATACCGTTTGCGTTGACCGAGTTTTTGCATAAGTACACGCGAAAATCTTCAGGAATATCTTTCACTTCTGGGTTATAATTCTATAAAAATAGTTAAACTACTTCAGATAATTTAATTATATATTTCTAAGACACTTACTGAATTAAAGCAGTTGCATCTTGACAATAATAGCTTTACTGAAATTTGATGAAAATAATACACATCCAGGTTCTATCATTTGTTAATATTTCCTGTTTTAGGATCCTACATCCTCAGAAATCTAGTATCTTATTCCCATCACGAAAGCATTCTCTATCTGACCAATCAATTTCTTAAGCTTTGATTTGCATCGCTCATCAAATTAACCTTTCTGATAACGTGCTAACTGGTCAATACATCGATCTCCACTTCGGCACATAACACCATAAACGAGACTTCATCGTATCTTTCCCTCATATTGTTGCCCTGATCATCAATCTGCCAAGGTAAATGGAATTATGTATTATATAATAATTTATTATGTGTACAGCATTCAGCAATATTCTTCCACTATATAAGTACAAAATATATTTAAATCTATTCATCGAAAACATTCCGAAAACACATATATAATAATATAATAAATAATGCGTTTAATACTCAATCAGCAAACAATATTTTAAAAACTTTTTAAAAAATTTATTTAATGTAAAAATATTTAATAAATATTAAAAAAATATTTTTTTAATATTGTGTGTTGATTGGGTAATTACAGAAAGTACAAATGGAATATTTAAATCGTTCACAATGTACAATTTATTTCATATAATCAAAAATGCAAAAGATAAGACGTTTCTTTCTAAAACAAGTACAATATTTTCAAAAAGATATTAAAGTATTTTATGACATTGTGTGACACATCACTGATGTGTTAAATAAGATTTAATATATGATGTTTACATGTTACAACGTGCGCATAAATCAACGTTTTCTTTATACGCTTTAAAAACGAGGATTTTTCATATTGGATTTTTCATTTCTTTTCTTATCGGCATGAGTTTATTCAAAATGTCTGTGCAAGCTTGGATCGTTGTCTGAAATGAATCCAACAATCGATATTATCATCATTATCATCATCATCATCATCAAGTTTCAAGTTATGTATATGTATATTGACATTATCTTCCACTGTGATGGAGACAAATTGAATTCTTACGTATCCACAGGTTTCTGTAGTAATGCTGTGTCCTGTAGTTGTTGAATGCTGTAAATTAATGCTTTGTTTAACGGAGAGCTTAAATTATTGCTTTGTTTAACGGAAATTAATCGGATATCGATACCTAGTGTATGAGCTGCTTCTTGTGCGATCTAATATTCAAAAATTATTTTTAAATTGGTAGAAATGTAAAACGTCTAACATATTAAATCGTTCTTTTTGCAATAAAACATAGAAAGTATCCAAAATGAAAAATGATTAAAATATAGAAATCTCCAATATTATAATATATAGCTTCCAATACTAATTTTTTTTAAATAAAAACTCAATTTCAAAGGAATAGAATTGTTAAGAATTTTCCATTTATTCATAGTTAGATGAAAGAACGCGCTTAGATAAATAACTGCATTTTCATATCTTGGTATTTATGCCTTGATCGATCTCAATTCCACTATGCGACACGCATACCAAATCGTTGCGAGCGCAAACCGACCATCGCGTCGAATTGTCCTTCATATTACCAAATATTTCATCGGTAACATGGCAATTCCCTTTTTCTTCCAGCGATATGATAACTAAAGTTATCAATGGATTCCTTCAAGTTGTAATTGGCCAAATTTAACAAAACTTTTACCATAGGTTCTAATACGGATTTATCCATATCATTCATATTCGCCAATCTGACTTCAATCGGATCCTTCTTCGTCACTTTTGCAATGTGCTCCATTATATTTTCAATCATAGTAGGAATAGCTATTCTTTCTGTAGATTCTGATACCCGACAAAACATATTTGACGGTAAGTCAGTTCTCACGTCAAATCTATTGAACTCCCAAGTATCGATTAAATAGCAGCTTTTAACGATAAAAAATCGTTTATGATATTTAATTAAAAACAAGAAATTAAATTACACAGATACACACACGCGCGCGCGTGATAGAGTGTTTTCAAATTTGATTCAATTAATTATTGAAATCGTAATTAATCGAAATAATTTTATCGTAGTTAATGAAGTAATTTTTTTTATTAACATTAATACTATGCATTTTTTTTCTTTGAATATGTTTCAAAATTCTTTTGAAAATAAGATAAAAAAAAGTTTGATATATTTCTGCTTAAAAATTCGCTACTGAGTTTTAAAATATTGTGCACAGAAAGTCTAATCGACAAATGTTAATATTAGAATAGTGTCTTAATATAATATGTTATTGTCATAAATTGCTTAAATTTTTATTTATATTACGTGTTATATTTTAATATCTTTGCATGTAAGAAGCTGCCATTTTAGTTTGAGATTCGTTCGAAACTAGAACTGTTGCTCCTGATTTGAATATCTATTAAGCTGACACAGCTACTTCAAGACAATCGAATAAAAATTGTACAGTTTTAGTGCTTTTTTGTTGCTAATTTGTTGCTCTATTCCCGATTTTTTTGCTCCAGCCAATTCCGAAAAAATAATGGCTGTGCTAGCATAAGAATAAAGTTACCACTAAAAAAATTTTTTTAAATTAAAAAATACGGCATATTCTTTTTGTGCTAATTTGTTGCTAATTAGTTGCTCACTTTCCGATATTGTTGCTTCATCCCTTCGAAAACTACTCCTAGCCATCCCGAATCAGCATATCACTCATAAATTGTTAATTCTCGAAATATCGATTGATTACGGTTCTCTGATTTTGTTACTCGCGATTCCCGACGAATCCGATTTTGTTGCTCCACCTCCACACCTTGAAAACCACCCCTAGGCACTTAGAGTCAGCACTCCATCTATAAATTGTTAATTCTCGAAATATCTTGACTGATTACGGTTTTCTGATTTTGTTGCTTGCAATTCTCGACGAATCCAATTTTGTTGATTCACCCCCGTACCTTGCAAACCACTCCTAAACATCCCGAGTCAGCACGTCATCTATAAGTTGTTAATTCTTAAAATATCTCGACTGATTACGGTGCTAACTCGGGATGTCTATGGGTGGTTTGCCAGGTTCGGAAGTGAAGCAACAAAATCGGATTCGCCGGGAATCGCGAGCAACAAAATCAGAGAACCGTAATCAGTTGAGATATTTCGAGAATTAACAATTTATAGGTAGTGAGCTGACTCGGGGTGGCTAGGAATAGTTTTCGAGGGTTATGGATGAAGCAACTAATTAGCAACAAATTAGCACAAAGGATATGCTGTATTTTTTTTTATTTTTTGAGTGGTTGTGTTAACCTTATTCTTACTTGTTTTTTCGGAATTAGCTGGAATAACAAAATCGGGAATCGGCAATCGGGAAGAAGAGAAACAAATTAGCAACTTAGCAAAAAAGTACTAAATTTCTGTGTAACTTTTATTTCGATTGCTGAAGTGACTGTGTTAGCTTAATAGTGTTAGCTTAATAGACGTCATTAATGAAGATGTGTAATATAATCTCCAAAACGCATTTCTTACGCATAGTTGTTTATGCTTGTCGCTCGCAATAATTACCATATAAACTATTGCTAGGGATAGACATAAACAACTATGCGTAAGAGATGCGTTTTAGGGACTATTATATGTACATATTCATTAATGCGTTTTAGGGATGATTATATATATAGATTTATATTGTAAGAAATCGACTAACGTTTTTATTCAAATTAGACTAATGTTTTTATTCGAACAATGAAAATAACCCAATAGGGATCGAAACGTATATTATATTATTTAATTATTATTTATTCTCGCAGAAATATATACATTTAGAATAAACATCCAGCTTGGCTCGTAGCTCCTTCCAATTCAATTTATTATTTATTGTTTTAGTCAAATTAACGAAATATTGAACAGTGGCGATTTATAGGAAGGATTAAAGATAACTTAAACTGAATGTAATGTGATATTAAAATTTAACAGTGTATGCACAGTGTAAATTCTACAATTCAGAATTAAGTTTATTCTAATCTATCACTTATCCATTTTAGGCAACGGATATATATTATATATATTTATCAGTTAATTTTTATTAAATTGATTTATACATGCATTTAGATATATGTATGGTACATTAATAAAATTATTACATATCCTTTGTCGCAATAAAAAAACATTAATTCATTACTTACCAACCGATGCGCAACAGTGGAGTTAAATCTGCAACGTCGCTAAGATGATTCTGTAACAAATAAATTAAAGTTCAAATTAAAACAGAGTAAAGAAATAATCATTTAACTTTAAAAAATAATTGCTATACGAACGCATGAAGTTTGCTAAAAAATAATCATGCAATTTTGGAAATATAATTTTTGTAAGCATCGAATTTTTTGTACCTATTATTTAATTAGATATAAAACAATTACATATTTTCTAAAATAATTATATATTTTTTCTAAAATAATTACCTATATATTCTTTAAAGAAGATCTTAGCGAAAATTAATTTGTTCAAAATTTTAAAGTATAATAAAGTAAAGTATAATAAAGTAAATTTAAATAATACTTTGAAATTTTAAACAAATTTATTTTTGCTAAGATCTTCTTTAAAAAATATATATAATTATTTTATCTAAATTTTGAGTAACTTTTCTTTTATCTAAATTACATAAAAGGAGAATTACTTAAAAATTACTTACAAATTTTATACAAATTTATTTTTATTAAGATCTTTAAAAAAAATACACAATTGTTATATATATATATATATATATATATATATATATATATATAATTATTTTAGAGAATATATAATTATTTTATAGAATTATTTGATAGAATATAAAATTATTTGAATCATTTTATTTAACAATGATTTAAAAATAATCATTTTTAAATCAATGTCAAATTAAATGATTTAAAAAAGATTAACTTTACACAAATAAAAAATAATATTTACCGCAAGGTTGCTTCACCGGTGCCTCTTCCCTTCTCCTCCACTCAGAATATGATTAACATCTCGCACAAGACTCGCGTAAAACACTCGCGAATAATAAAATATAATCGCGCGCGGACTATAACTTGAGTCCGATAACTTGAACGGCACTCCCGAAACGCGACGCGACGAACCGGCTGCGGTTCGTTCATTTTTAAATCGGCGGCGAGAGTACGTTAGCTTCCCCGTTTGGATTTTTATACAACGAGAACGATTTTACTCAATATCTAAAAATTTATCTAGCTATACATTGACATATCCGAAAATTTTTAAATGCTTGAGAAAAACGATTCTTTTCGTGTAAATATCCTCTGAGTATTGAGCCCTCTCACCACGTCAAGGTGTATCCGTGAAAGGAAAAATAATCTGAAAAATGAAAGGGAAAATAATCTGAAAAATAATATATAGCTATTATCTATATTACTATGCAATCGGTTAATTTTTAAAAACGAATATCACGTCTGCAATTCATTATCATTGC
>Ga0157363_1006268_pt1 | contig 11162 bp, 4 predicted proteins | sample AttsexASBM1_FD_111477 | JGI IMG/M metagenome (GOLD analysis project Ga0157363, IMG submission 111477) | Fungus gardens microbial communities from leaf cutter ant in Ribeirão Preto, State of São Paulo, Brazil - Atta sexdens ASBM1 | ecosystem: Host-associated > Fungi > Mycelium > Unclassified ...
CTTTCTGTTATATGCTTGTGTATTTGTGTGTGTGTGTGTGTGTGTGTGTGTGTGTGTGTGTGTGCGTGCGTGCGTGCGCGCGCGCACGCGTGTATGTATGATATATATATATATATATATATCGATATATCTATTTTGCACGATAACGTCTGATCTCTCTCTCTCTCTCTCTCTCTCTCTCTCTCTATTCTCGCGCCGACAGAATGCTCGCTTCGTTAAATGATCCGATAATCGGATAACGAAAAATTCCAACATGCAATTTTAGAAACGGTAAAATGTTTATCGAAAAAAAAGATTTCATATAATTGTATTGTTTCGAAGAGTGTAAAACTGATTTTTGATACTTACAATGTGATACTTTGAACAATTACTTAACCGATGAAATGATACAACGTTAATTTTTTCTTCATAAAACTTTTAACTTTTAAAGGAAAACCTTAGAGTCTCTCGAAGGAGAGCAAATAGATCACCCGCGTTTGCGTTTCCCTTGCGACACGAAATAGTTGTATAGAATTTATCGTTTATTATTTTTGTCTTGTTGCTCTTACTGTAATGCAATACTTCTACTCAATCGTTCGTTCACTTACGCCCCTACGTTTCGTGAAAGATTTGAAAAAGAATTCAAAAAGAGCAAGAGAACATCAAAGATATAGCTACATGATACAAATGATTGCTCTTTGCTCGTACGGATCGCATCTAGCACAAGCAATCTTTTTTTTATAAGGAATGATTTTCAGTGAAAAATGTGTCTCGTAAAAATGTGTACCTATTTCTTAACATTAAAAGTAACAGGAAGAATTTTAGGAAAATTAAATTAAATCTTTCTTGTGAAGATTAAAAAAATCATCCTATAAAAATCATCATTATAAATCATCAAATAAAATTAGATTATTGAATGATTGAGAACGGAAATATTTATTAACTCACCAATTAAAATAGTGGTGGTGCAGAATCACGATGAAAACTCGTTCATCTTTCACATCTGAAGATGTACTTGACGATGCGCACTAGGTTGCGTATCTTCGCGATCACCTCTTCTTGCATAAGATTAAAACACATAGCGATCAGTGCCATTCCTTAAAATACAAAAATACTTTACGAGTGATTCAATGTCTCTATAAAGTTTATATCAAATATTAGATTAGAGCGAGATTTCAAGCATCGCGGATATTATTGCGCCAATTGTTGCGTAAATTGAGAGCGCTGTTCGCGCGTATGAAAGCGGTCGAAACATTCGGTTTAAAAGCACTTGAATATTTTCCACGAAAAATCTGCTCGGCAATCGGATATTGATTGAAACGAACTTAATGCGCTCGCAGCATGGAAAGCTGTATTGCAACGAATGAAATCGCGTTGCAGGATTTAAAGCGGTTGATCCCTTTCAAAACGATTGTCTTTGCATCGTAACGTTGAGCGTCAAAAATTCTGTGACAATCGGAGACAATTATATTTTTTAAAAAATGAAATGATCTGTTTTTTATTCTAATTTTACTAGCGACTAAAATATACGATTAAATCAAAGGATTTTATATATTCCTTCTGTAATATAATAATAATATTAATAATAAATATCATCTTATTTATAAGAGAACATTTAATTATTAGCAGTAAAGAGGATTTTCTTGAAGGAAGCTCTAAAATAAACTCTTATATATAAATAATAAGAGATGTAAATTATCATATATGTATGTGTAAAACTTACCAAGCATTAGGTACATTGAACACAGGATAAAAGACAAATCGAAGGCATGTTCGGAATAAATTTTCTCACCAGGAACAATATCGCCGAAACCTATGGTCGATAAAGAAACGAAGCAAAAGTAAGAACTATCCAGCATATCCCAAGATTCCCATGTCGAAAACAGAAATGCGCCACCCCAAATATACCTATCGGGCAAAAAGTAAAGGAAAGTGCTGTCAATTCCAGACAATTTTTCTAGAGGTTCTTTTAAATTTTTGAAAGAAAGTGACATCAAGTTTAATGCAATGTTAGACTTGCAAACTGATCGAACTGAAAATAAATATCAATATATATACTCCAAGTATCGCGTCCGAAAATTATACTCTGTAATTTTACCTTAATAGAATTTTGATTTAGAATTTTGATTTGAATAGAAAAGAATTTGGCAATCTCGAAATTAATTTTTAATTTCGAAGATTATAGACACTTGTAACTTTTCAAATTAAATAATATCAGAGAATCATAAAAATATTTATTTCATATTAATTTTTAAAAAGTATTATTACACCATCTTTCGAGTTATTACTTTACTAAAAAATTTTAAGTATCTAAAAAACTCTTCCTATCAAGAGAATTTTTATCATTTTTTGTTAATTCATTTATCTGTTATATGTTCTTTAAAAGTGAATCCTTTAATTAACCCTATTTCTCCTTATTATCTCGCTCGTCAGATACTCACCCCACCATAATAGCAAGACAGAGAGTTAACGGCACCGTGACATGCTGAGGATCGTAGCTGTCACTCTCGTCGTCATCGTCTTCGTCATCGTCGTCGCTTCCGTTAACTTCTCCGTTGTCGTCGTATCTAGGTAAAGTTTCTTCTACATTCAAGCTTGACGTATCTACCTCCTCGCCATACGTGCTTACAATCTACAGACAAATTTTCTTTAAATATCCCCTACTTGATATCCCGAACATACCAGAATTCATTTGTAATAATAAAGCATCGATGTCTTTGATATTGAAAAAATTTTATCTCGATTAGTTTTAGAAAGATTTTGAATGTATAATAGAAATAATTCTGAGAAATTCTGTATGAAAGTCTTATTCCCTCTTGCATCATGATGCTACTTCGTTATAATGGAATCGAATTGTAATTCTGTTGCAACGGTGTCGCTTACCTGCTGCCATCGATCTCTTTTCGCAGCTGGATCATTCAATATCTCCGACGTTCTTGCACTTGCCGCATCGTATGGTCTTCTTCGGCATCTTGAAAAATCAATCGAGATTAATTCGACGATGACGATTTAAAATCTGATTTTACGCTATTGAAAAAGATAGATATTGAAAAAGATAGATACTGAAAAAATGAATAGGAATGTAACATATGATGACAGAAAAGTTCAATAGGAATGTGATTTTTGTGACGAGCAGAACAGTCTTACTTGCACAAGCAACAGCGGGCGTAGGTCCACTTGAAGCTTCTGGCCAGAATGTCACCGATATTGCTGAGGTAGAGAAGGAAAAGCGGCATCCCTATTATTGCGTATATGATAGTCGCGATTTTGCCCTGTTTCGTCTTGGGACAAATGTTGCCGTAACCTGCACAGTTAAATACGAGAATACGGCAAGTGAGTTTATCGACAAGCTTCGTTGCTTCGCTTCGGTTCTGTTTCTTGCTTTATATCATTCTACAACTATCCGTAAGTTGATTCATTTATTATTAATTTATTGCCCGCGGTGTTTTGATAGAAACCCATACGATATAATATCGTATTGTTCGAATTATTAATTACGCAAACACACGTGATTAAAATATTTATTCCAAAGAAAAAGAAAGAATATATCGAACGTTTGAATTCATGATTAAAACAAGAATCTCTTAATGTATGGATTCTGTTCATTTAAAATATTGTTATGTTCTAAGGATAATTTATTTGTATATTTAAACAGAAAACTAATATCTCGATATATTTTAAAATTATTTCTGCACAAAGTGATCCGCATTATTTATTAGTGCGGATTAAGCTTGTTCTCGGATAGCTACGAAAACTTTACTATCGCAATGATATTCATAAAGTATCAATTGTCTTCCAAGTAATTCAACTGGACGTTGTTTCAACAGACATATCCGTGAGAGTTTGACCGCATGCTACTGAAAGTTTCAGGTTTATCTCGTGGGAGACGTAAACAATCTCGTAGAATCTAGTCGGACATTTTCATGTTTTATAAGGCGAAATGTAGTGTTCTATAAACTGTGCAAGTAAAAGTCTTTAAAAAAGAAAAGGAAAGACCATAAAATTTCATCCGCGTCTCCATAAAGCGAAAATGACTTTCCACGGAATTAGAAAGATCATATTCACACGAAGCGTAATCGGTCACGAAGACTAATCGTAAGTAACAATGTCGTTCGTTAAGACAAATTGTTTAATTATATCTGTTTGCATTAATTTCTCTCGTTGCAAATCGAATTCGGCTTTTTATATTCATCTTTTTCCTTTAAAGAGATTTCTCTCTCAAAGAGAATCTTCCTATCAATGTAATAATCTGACAACCTACTGATGACTATTCGCGATCGGTTTATCGAATAACGACTTTTGTTGATATTTCCTCGTTTTAATTTGGTCTCTATTTCGGCCATTTATCATTCGCAAAAGAAGCAAAAAGTATGTACCAACAAATTTTAGTCCAGTGCCAAAAAAACTGTCGAATTGATGTACGATACCAGGGACGAATCCGTGTGCATGCCTTGTAACCGCGCGAAGTCGCCACGAAAAAAAGCTTGTTCAGCTGCTCTTTTTTCACGTGCACAAATATGCGCGAAATAGGGAAAGTAACAAAAGGGAAACGCGAGGATATGTATTCAGCATGATTTTTCAGGAAAAACTACATGTCGAATCTCTCGCATGCGAAATGACTAATTCCGTGACGTAGACTTTATTATCGAGATCCCGTCTCTCGGATAATCTCGAAAAATCTCGTAATGGCAACTCTTCTTATCGCGATCTTACGTTAAACAATGGCCACTGTACAATACATACAATATATGTACATTTTAATAAAAAATAAAAACTTTTAAAAATCTAGTGCATAGGTTTTAAAGTAAAAGGTAACTTTTTGCGAAAAATTAATCTACGCAATAAATTTAGATAACTTTGTAATTTATTCTTTAATTCGCCTACCTATTAGTATTACAATTACGCAATCAGATCCGTAATTTTCATTTTGTATTGAAAAAAATTATGATATAGTTATAGCAAAAATTATTTCTATTGTTTCTGAAAATCGAGAACAGTGTAATTTTTTTTCTTTGTCTTCTTTTCTTTTGGTATTTTTACACAATTTTATATTTCGGAGGAAGGGGAAGCAGCGATCGCGTTAATTTTCGAGAATCGACACTCACGCCGATGATTTACGGCCGAATCAAAATGAACGCTCGACGTCCGATCGCGCGAACGCGTCTTTTAGCGACGATAAAATCGGTGGCGCCGACCGATTGTATATGACAGCGATAAAACCTCTACAGTAAATCGACGCGTTTAAAGCTGCGTCTACGCGGACATTGCGAATATTCCATATTCACGACAACGTTTTATAGCGTGTGTGTTCCGCTCATTTCGCGTCGAAAATACGATGTACGCGCGGAAGGCAGAACGAGCTTGAGACAATTCTTTCTACATATTTAATTTAATGTAATACTTAATGTAATACTTAATTTTAAATACTTAAATTGAATGTCTCTATATTTAATTTTGATATCTCTTTGATAAATATATTTTTAGCAAAATTTCTAAATCTCGTCATATCTTATATGCACCTTTGTCGATTTATTTTACCTCTGTTGACTAAATCGTATGACCTTATCAATGAAATTGATGATAAAGTCATACGATTTAGTCACGAAGCAAAAGATAAAAATCGAAATATGTAGCCGAAACAATTTATCCCCTTTATACAATATCTTTAATTTGAGAGCGCGAGAGAGAGAATTGCATTCGTTCACACGAAAATGATGTACTATTCATGCACCATACACGTCCATAAAAATCCTTTCATGCAATTCGCAACCAGTCGGATCAAAGTCGCAAAATCGGCTATATCCCGACGCAATATCCAAAACTCTATACAGCAGAAAGCATCGAAAGAGATTTTCTCGCGCATCCAATAAACAATATGTGCCATTGCGGATGGTATGCAGCGAGTGATTTTTCAGCGTTATTTTTTAATGCTTGTCCGCAAACGAATAAACGCAACACCGACTTTGTTAATCTAATAATCGAGAGAGATTGCGTCTTTGATACAATTTTTTTTGTTCATCTTTCCAAAAATCTATTGTTACAAAAAAGTGGAAAAAAAAAGAAAGCAACTGCAATGTGATGCTATTGCAAATTAGCTGCAACTATAATCCGCATCATAAATATCGATAAATGCTATAAACATAATTTGTACTCATTTCATTATGAAATAGTTAGAAAATAATATCTACTTTCTAAATTTTTTAGAATAAAATTTCACTTTAAAAGAATTAAAATACAGTCAGTATTGAAAAAGAATGAAAAATTTGCACTCTTGAATAAGAGTGGCAGATTTTTACGCTTTTTTAAGTAAGATTAAAAAAAGGGGTGATATTATTTTTCTTTGAAATGAATCTCATTCCAAAAAAAAGAATAGAAATCTGCCACTCTTATTCAAGAGTGCAAATTTTTTACTCTTTTTATCTTAACTTAAAGTGGCAATATCTTAACTCTTTTGGAGTAAGATTTCGTTTCAGAAATTTAAAGAGTAAATAAAATAGAATGTTATTCTCATAATATATTATCGTAACATATCAAAAGTAAGTTATTATCATAATAATTATTATATGGTAATATTACATTTTTTAATTTTACAAAGAAATGGAAACGGGTTACTATTATGGAAGCATAATTATCTATTTAATAATACAAAGGCTCGAGAGTCTCGCAACTAAAATATTAAAATGTTCTACAAATTACAATGTTATTATATACACATGCAAACCTTTTTTTAGGAGGATTAAATCCTCTAGAGTTTCTCTCCCTTTAAGCGACTACAAATGAAGATGTTACTTTTATAGTGTCGCAAACTCCATTTTACTTCACATTGATATACGAAGCTTTGAAGTTGAAGAAGCAGAAGAAATTTAAGAGAAAGGATCGTAAAAAACGCTTATTAAATAAAAATGGGTTACTCTTTAAATATTCTATCATCTAATTCTGCCAATTACTTTTATTCTAAGATGCACAAAAAATAAAAAATGGAAAACAGAATGTTACACTCAAAACCGTTACTTAAAATTAAAATAATGTTTTTATATTATATATTTTTCTCATAATAATCAAAATGCATCAATAAATATTATTAATATATGAATGACAAATAAACAAATATGTATAATGTATATGTATAATTTATACGAGAATTAAATATACATATTTATATCTACTTTTCAAATATCCTAAATAAATCGGGAATGTTTAATTGTATTTTGATACAAACATTTTTTGTTATTTTTTAATCGAAAATATGACAACAAAGTTCTTTGTACAACTTTAGACTCGCCCTATGAACAATGTAATATGCGCACATTTCATAGTCGGAAATGAAAGTGGAAATAATGGGCCATGCACGCGAAAATTAATGTCGTTATACAAGTCGACGAATACTGGTGCATAAAACTACTATGCATATATGGAGTGTTTCAGGAATTCTGATTAAATATTTTTAGATTTGACATTTCTTAAGTTGTGTATTGAAATACTGGTAACTCAAAGTTACAAGGCATCAAAAGTGAAATAATTAGATTTTTACATAAATGTATAAATGATCTTAAAAAAATTTCTAGCTTTATTTCAATTCGCACGATTGTTATTTCTTTCAAAATTTCTATTAAAGTGAACTTTTGATTCAGATTTTCAAGATTTTTTTTATCCCAACTACATATCAAGTACTTATTACTATTAAAATTATTACTTTTGAGTAGTAATAGAAGTAATATAAAACGATAGTGCAAATATAAAAAATAATTTGAGACCTTTTTTGATACGCTGGAATATTAAATTTTAAATATTGCAAATAATTATTTCTTTTACAGATAATTTAATTCTGCCCGTTATTTACAAGCATGATTAACTTCAACAAACACGAAATTGCTGTTTTATTGGCTGTTGTGACGTGAAATGTTAACAATTATATCGCATCATTTTTTTCAATTTATATTAAAGTTTTTGCACAAAAATATGAATTATCGAATATCAATTCGATGTAACAGGGAATTTGATGTTTTTCTTTCGACTAGCTTTAACAGAAAATTTTGTATTTATTTATATGCATTTTTTTGTAGTCGGATGATCTTATAAAAACGGTCAAGTATTCTTTTATCAAAAATTCCGGTATGTGTTGACTGCAATTTTCTATAACATCTCTCATTCAAAAGATTTTATCTTGAAAGGTAAAATTCGATAAAATATGCGCATGAGACATATGGAAAATGATTTGGATAATGAAAATCTTTATGTTTATTGTTTGTCTTTTATCGCATTGATAAGTTAGATATAGCTACAATTCAAAAATAAGAATGCATCAAAAAAGTAGCAATATATAATCACTGATAGAGGTTGCGTAACTAGTTACTTTCAAACGCATGATGTTTAAAACTTATGTAAATCTAAATTATTTTTTATGAGGACAAAAGTCTTTTGCAAATCTATAAATTTATAAAATAGTATTGATTTTTATTGAAAAAGAACAAAATACACAAGAAGCAAAAATATAAGCTATTATTATTCTCCAAAGAGTGGAAATGGCATTTACGAACCGTTTTCAACTGCCAAAACCGGAAAAATATACCAGAAATCATATTACAGTTATTTAGAAGTTATTTAGAAGACTTTTCGCATTTTAAGAATGAATATCGTGAACAAATCGCAAACACTTTTTATCAATTTTCAGAAAAATTTAGCGACGCTGGTGGCACGTATAAAATATGATCAAAATTCACGTAACATGTATATAAAAGTAATTGAGTACTACGATTGAAGCGTATGTGTGCATCAAAATCTAAAAGAGATAGGAAATTCTCGACATGACAGAATAGAACGGTGGTACGTATGGAACGTATGGAACGAGACCCAAGTTGATCGACGAGTTATGTTACGTATCGCCGTTGACATCTGACTTTCCGGTCGTTTCGCACGTACAATATTTTACTCGGCGTAACAATGTAACCCAACCATGTAACCCGGAATATACATTATACATGCTGCGTGCGATTTTTTTAACAGTTAAACATTAAAAAAACTCCATTTCTGCAGGCTTTGCACATTCATTACTTGGATCGTATGCCTCGAGTTTATAAAGCCGGCAAAAGGTTGAGTAAAACGACGTTTGTCCGCGACGTTATGTAAACCACTGACGACCATTAGGTTATTATTGTCAAACCTAAATCCATCACTAAATGAATAACGATATACCGATGTCGGCATTTACAATCTCGAACTCAATTAACCAACGATGTTTATAGAAATGTTATCCAACTTCGCCGATGATAAAGTTAAAGTTTCTTCCTCATCAATACGTGCGAGAGAACCGTTTCGCCTATTCATTATTATCGATTCATTTTATCGCGATTATGTAATCTTGGAATGGCGAGCATTAACGATTTAATAAAATATAAAAGCATAAAGACGTTTTTATACAGACTCTCTCAAAGAATCGCGAAAGGCGAGTTTAATCGCAAATTCTTTGAAACTGAGCTTTTCATAATTCTTGATTTTTAATTTAATCAAGGTTTTAATGTTGAATATTAAAATTAGTTTTAAGACCGACGAGAGAAACGAATTTAAATTGCATATATTGCACTTAATTATTAAAATATCAAATTTGTAATGTTATGTTTTATCGAGTCTTAATTTGAAATTGCAAGAGATAAATGGGAGTATATTTTCAGACCATTTCGCGTGCATTCACATGTAAAAGCTTCCATGTTAAATGTACATCGATATGCATTTAGTTTTAACGGTGTACATGATTCTAAAACGCTGATAACTATGTTGTGAAGCATTACGTGCGCCGCCAGTGATGTTTATCATTTTCACTAACTGACAATTTTGGCAGCCGGGATCACCTGATTTTATCCTCTTTCGCTTCCATAATGATTTACTGCAACACGCCATGACATAAATTAACATGATATATGCACTCGTCATATTCGTTTCGTGGCGGTTTAAAGTATGTTTAGGCAGCGCATAAAACAGATTGGATTATGACATAATAATCTTAAAAACCGAAAATAAAATAGTAGAAAAGCTGTTAATTAATACCAGGTAAAATTATATAAACCTGGAATAACGGAAAGAAAAGAGAGAAAGAGAGAGAAAGAGAGAGAGAGAGAGAGAGAGAGAGAGAGAGAGAGAGATATTTATGTAAAATGAAAATAAAAAGAAATTTGGACAATTCAGCAAATATTTTAAAATTATTCTCTGCGAATGATTGATATGGAAGGTAATTAATTAGAAATCTCGAATGTCAAAATTGTCAAAATGTTTTGTTCATATCGACTCGAATGGCACTATCGGCAAAACGACATGCTTGTCTTGCCACGCACGTAACAGGTATCACGTGCCAGACGTATCAGGGACATTAGTCCGTTTGGGTCGGGCCTCCGGCCAGAGAATTATTGGCGATTAACCAAAAATACGGAAACCGATATCCCGCGTGTACTTGTGCATATGTTTGTTATTTCTCCGTCTCGAACGACGAGGGCGACCGACGCGACAGTGTCGTCGCATATATGGTTAGCGATCAATTATCGCGAGGATTAATCGCTGGAGGTTTCATCGCGGCACCAATTTATCGGCTTGTCAAGAAGTTTAACGGCAAAATGATTCCCTCTGAAAATTAATTATGCCCGTTGCCGGCGATGTCGGACAATCGCTGTCGCGCTTGATTTATATCACGTTACCGATTATTTCCACATCCCCTTTTGTGATATATACTATACGGTTATTATATCTGAAACTCTCTTGATAATCTGAACAATAAGCAAAAGTGTCAATTGATCTATATATTCAGACAAATTATTAATTTTTTTATTCTTTTTTGTTTTCGAAAGAATTGAGAGAGGCAGAAGAATGTTTAATATCGAATTATATTTAATATCGAATTTAAATAAAATAAAAAAATATATAAATATTATTCGCTCGGATGTGTAACAACAAATTAAACTAAGTAGGCTAGCTAAATAACGAACAATAAAGGATCTAATTGAACTAGTTTATCATAATCAAATAATTAGAAAATTAGTTAGTAATATGTGTATTGTAAAATTAAAATAGTTTTATATATATATATATATATATATATATATATATACATTATCACAATAAAACGTGTCACAATGGTACGTTTTGATTATATTAAATCTAAATTAATTGTAAATCTTCATCAGGCTGATGACAATCTA
>Ga0157363_1006269_pt1 | contig 11162 bp, 9 predicted proteins | sample AttsexASBM1_FD_111477 | JGI IMG/M metagenome (GOLD analysis project Ga0157363, IMG submission 111477) | Fungus gardens microbial communities from leaf cutter ant in Ribeirão Preto, State of São Paulo, Brazil - Atta sexdens ASBM1 | ecosystem: Host-associated > Fungi > Mycelium > Unclassified ...
CTGTGGGCGCGCCTCAAGGAGTGGAGAGCCGTCGCCACGCGATACGAGAAAACCGCCGCTTCCTTCATGGCCGTCATCTGCATCGCAGCCGCCGCAGACCACATTAAGATCTAACAGGCCCTAGTTCTATAGCTCGACCAAGGTGTTGGTTGGGTTTCTCGAACTCCTCTGCAGCGAACCAGACAACATCCTGCACCGAGACAAGCTGCATGGCCTGATCGGGCCTCAGATCGGTCTTGATCATGGCGAGCATGGTGATCCGGAAGATCAGAATTGAGGAGTTCTCCATGAGGGCCGCAGAACGCAAAATCGTAGCGGGTAAGTCCAGTGAGGCAATGTGCTGCTCGATCCCCCATTTGCTCAGGAAATGGGGCACGCCGCTCTGTCGCTCTACCCCGCCTGCAGAACATTGCACGAAGAGCCTCACACCACTCTCCTTGATGAAGCTGGCAAGCGTCTTCTTCTGTCGCTCTTCACCAGCAGGGCCGATCTTCATGGGCGAATGAACAGATAGAACGCCCATAAGCCCGTCCTCTCGCAGGCCAGCCTATAGCTTACACCCCAGTCCGAAAAACCGGGTCCATCTCTTTTGACTCCATGAAGTCAGAATCAGGGCCAGATCTCATGAATTCTGGCTACGTATCAAGGAGGAATTTGGATTCAAAGATACTCTGTCTGCCGTGTCGCGATCAGCATTGATTTCTGTAGACTGGCCTTGGGATAGGGCCGATTAGGTCGAAATACTCTCTTCCCGCTAAAGCGGTGCGCACCATTTCGCCTGGGGCAGCAATGAGAATCTCGGCGAGGTCTTTCGTACCTCGATTAACCTCGGTGACCTTGCATTCGGCGAGGTGGCCGTGCAGGCGATGGTTCGGTGCACGTCGGACAATGCCTGAGGCGCGCCCGGCGGCAGCCGTTGCCGAAAGCCACAGGCCGACAGATATAGCTGTAAAGAAAGGTCAATCGTTCAGGGAGCTAATCTGGCGGCTTTTCATTAATCGGTTGATTTTAGATTCAGGACTCATCGGGGCTCCTGCTGCTTGCTCCAGCCGCCCTCCGTCCGCTGAAAAAGAGGCGACGAAAAACAACTTCTTACGGGAAACGGAAATCTACCCCGCCAGCGCTCGCTCTGGGTCATAACGCAGAGAGCGGCACAGGGAACTGCACCGACTGCAGCCAGGATTTCCACGGCTGCGTTCAGAGACGCCCCCGTGCTGACAACGTCATCCACGATCACAATGCGCCTTGCTGCATGAAGCAAGGGAAGCAAGTTCGGGTCCATATAGAGCCGTTTGGTCTTGTCAGGGCTGGTTATCGACGAGAGGGGTGCCGAAAGGCGCTCATCGTACCAGAACTTGCGTGACGCACTGAGTGGGATATAGCGCGCCAGATCACAGGCTCGGGCAATCGTTTCGGCGAGCCCCAGCCCCAAAGTCGGCATGCCGACGATAAGATCGGGTTCAAGGGAATATGCGATTTCTGCTAATGCGGTGGAGAGCGCATCTAGAACCCGAAACGAGGCCTGATTTACCAGCAAGGACGACACCGCCTGTCGACCATCGGGGAGGACCCGTATTGGCAGATCCAGTCTGTAAGATCCGAGCTTGACCCTATATCGGTCTGTGTAGGGAGCGGACAGATCCTCGTCGGGAGCGAAATCCTGCCAGAAGGGCAACGTGCTCAAGGAGAGCGCTCGACGAAAGCGGTCAACAGGGTCACGGCCTTTTCGAGAACAGATTCATCAAAATCGAACAGACTGGCGTGATGGGGGGCGGCAATATCGGCGCCTACCAGGCAGTACCCCGCCTGCCCACCAAGGTTTTGCACGCGCTGCATCATGAAGACGGCATCGTCGCCGCCACCGATGGGCCATTGCGGCACGGCTGTCCCTGCCTGCGTGTCTCGAACGGCAGCCTCCAGACGTTCCAGAATCCCCGCATCCGAATGCGCGCTGATCGCCGTGCCATAGACGTCGATGTCGAGCTGTACACCCTGCGTCAAGGCCGCACCTTCCAAGACGCGTCTGGCCCCGGCAGTGAGGCGCTTCAGGCCCGCTTCAGTCGAGGCGCGCAGCTCCAGTTCCAGATAGGCCTTGTCTGCTATGACATTGCGAGCTTGGCCCGCACGAAGCAAGCCGACGTTGATACGCGTATCAGACTGAGAATCCCGCGGCAGAGCGTAAAGGCCGGGTATGGCGAGAGCCGCTGCGAGGAGGGCATTGCGTCCTTCCTCCGGGCACATCGCAGCGTGGGCCGCAACGCCTGAAAAGGTGACATTCCATTTTTCCGCATACAGGAAGCCACTCGCAGCAAGGGCAATCTGCCCACTTGGCAGCTGGCAACCGAGATGCATGGCCAGAAAGATATCGACATCGTCAAGCAGACCGCTGGCGACCACAGGCTGAGCACCGCGCCCACCCTCTTCCGCCGGCTGGAAGATGAGACGAAGCGTCCCCCTCCATCGCGCTCCTGCGCCAGCCAGTCGTTCCGCGACGGCGAGACCGATGGCCGTATGACCGTCATGCCCACAGGCATGCATCCGCCCTGCGCATCGAGAGGCAAACCCCTCGCTGGCTGGACGATGCTCGCGCATGTCAGCTTCATGAACGGGCAGGGCGTCCATATCGAAGCGTAGTGCCAGAACCGGCCCGTCTCCACGCCGGATCTCGCCGCAGACAGCCGTTCGCCCATCGGGCATCTTGCCGAGCCAGTACGGGCTAGCCCCCTCCCTGAGCGCGGCTATCTTCGCTGCCTGAACCTCCTCAGCCGACGGAATGCCGCGGACATCGTCCATACACATGATGTCCGCGCCAGTCTTCACATCATATCCAAGGTCGGAAAGGCGCTCTGCCACGACCGAAGCAGTCCGATATTCGAGAAAGGCAGTTTCCGGGAAACGGTGCAGGTCGCGGCGCATATCAATGACGCCATGGGGAAATGGCATCAGCTCTTCTCCATCATCATGTCAGTCAATATTTCCCCCGTATCTCCATCCGCGATTCCTAGGTCCGTGACGTGAGGGCCTGGATTACAGGCGAGGGAGGCGCCGGTCACAAGCTTGATCATGGAGGTCGGGCCGTCCCATGTGGTGGCGGCCGCCGAAGCTTCACGAACCGCCGCGAACTGCTCACTCACAATTTCGGGGTTTTCATGAGAGAGGAGGCCGCAGACGGGAAGCGGGAGATGAGCCACGATCTTGCCGTCGCGAGCGACCGCCATTCCACCGCCGCTGGCGATAAGGGTGTTCGCCACGAGAGCCAGCTCTTCCGGGTCGCGGCCAAAAACCGCGAGATTATGGCTATCATGCAGAATGGTGGTTCCTATTGTCGCAGACCAGTCACCCCACCCTTCAAGTATACCGAGCCCGGGAGCGCCCTCCTGCCCGTAGCGGTTAAAAACCGCCATCAGAGCCGTGTCGGGGGGTAAAGCCAGAGTGCCATTCTCGACGTTGAACTCCCTCAGGCCCCATCGCGTCGTCCGTGGGGTATGCACCGTCCGGACCTGCACTGTCTCTCTGCCGGGTGCAGATATTGCGAAATCTGCCGCTGTTACGGGCGAGCGCCGGACAGTGTGAAGCGGTAAGCCCGGCAACTCCGCAGGGAGCTTCGCAAGGCAGGTGCCCCGGGACGCCGCATGGGCGCCCGATGTGAACACGTCCAGGGGAGTGAAGTCGCTAAGGTTGTTGAAGATAACCAGGTCAGCCCTACGTCCTGCGGCGACCAATCCCAGATCACGCCGTCCGAGACGCATCGCGGCATTCAACGTCGCGCACCGAAGAACATCCAGCGGCTTCATCCCCAGCGCGACCAGACATCTTAGGTGATGGACCATTCCCCCGCGGCGCAACAGGTCGTCGGGGAAGATGTCGTCAGTACATAGGGTGACGGTAGGCGGGACACATCCCAGCGTCTCGAACGCGGCGACGGCCTCTGGAAGGATATTTTCGTGGGAAACGCGGAGCTCAAGCGTCATGCCTGAGCGAAGCTTTTCGAGAATATCCGTCTTGCTGGTCAGTTCGTGATCCGACTCAATCCCGGCCGCCATGAAAGCCTGGAGATGACTGCCTGCAAGATCGCGAGCATGCCCGCAAACCAGTTTTCCACTCGCGCAGCCAGCATTCACAATTCCGGTCATACGCGCAGAGCCACTCACGACACCGCGCATATCCATCACCTCGGCAATGCCAATCACCGTGGGCCAGGAGAGCATTTCTTCGATGATCGTGTCGTCAAAAGCGGCGCCGGAGCGCTCAAGACCCGGCGCTGAGGGTACGCAGGACGGTGCTTCGACCAGAACACGCAACGGGAGCCCTCTGGTGGCCTCGATCGCCCAGCGAACCCCCTCGAGACCACTGACATTCCCGATTTCGTGGGGATCCCAACAAATGGTCGTGGTGCCTTGCGGGACGACCATTTCAGCATAGACCCGCGGTGTGACCATCGAACTCTCGACATGCATGTGCGAGTCGATCAGACCGGGCGCGATCACCGCTCCCGCAAGATCGAAGACTTTTCCTGCGTCCTGCCGCTGACCCCTCGGGTGCGTGCTGACGATCAGGGGCCCCACCAATCCAACATCCGCTTCCCGCAGCTCCCCGGTGACGACGTCCGCAATAAGTCCGTTCGACAGCAAGACATCGAACTCAGCGCGCCCCATAGCTGCCTCGACTGCGCGCCTGCGAAGGTGCGGGTCAGCCAGCGAGACGGTGACATCAACCATGCGTGTTCATCCGGTTGGCGGCTTCGACAAAACTTCGCATGAAGCCTTGCGTATCGACGGCCGTCACGATCTTCACTGGACGTTCCCCGATATGCGGGCGCGTGCTATCGGGCCAGACATGGGCGTAGCCATAATTCGGACCATGCGTCAGGTCGACGTCCATATAGGCTGTCACGCTGCCCGTGATGAGAGCCGGGTTCACGGCGATTGAGGCAGCAAGCTCATCCCACATCGGCTGAGGGTGAAAATAGTGACGGAGATAATCGGAGACAGGGCCGGGTGTCTGCGTCGCCCTGTCCAGAATTGCCTCCGTCATGCGAATGGGGTTTGCAACGGCACCCACTGAAATGACCTCGGGAAAGGGGGCTTCGAGCGCAATGCTGGCTGCTTCCGGATCGAACATCAGGTTGAAGTCGGTGTAGTAATCGGCACTCTCAGTGACCTGCGCCAGATTCCCGTCCACAATGGCGCCCATGAAAACGAGGCGGCGGCAGAGAGAGGCGAAATCCGGTTCCAGCTTGATGGCGAGTGCAATGTTAGTCAGGGGGCCTGCGGCGAGGATCGTGACCTGATGCGGGTGTGCGTGAACCTGCCTGATCAGGAAGAGTGCCGCTATCTCGGGGCGTGTCTGCCGTTCGGTCGCACCTTCCTTCAATGGCTTGACGGGCGGCTGCAGATCCGGGGCATCGCCACGCCAGGCCCCTTTCCAGGGTAATTTCCCGTTTGATTTCTCCCACCCGAGAAGCCGCGCTCGCGAATTGACGAGCGGTTGTGTGGCCCCGGGTACCACAGGGAGGGTGGCTGGAGCTTTCGCGATATCCAGAAAGCGGGAGAGGTGCGCCACGGCCTCGTTTTCCCACCCGTCGCCGACCACAACCGTGAAGCCGAGAAGCGTGGCTTTGTCTGCCTGGCCGAGTAGTGGAATGACCGACTGTATATTGGTGCCACCGGGACCGGCGAAATCATTGTCAATGACGATATAATTTGGATCGGAGGCTGTTTCGGCATGCGCGGGAGAAAGAAAGGCAAGCGCAAGGGCGGAAAATCCTGCTTTTAGGTACATGACGGGTCCTCTCAGCCGTGGTGGCCGTGCATTCGCGCAGAAACGACGAAGAAAAGAATGAAGACGACACAAAGTCCCCATACGACAGGCGATATCGCGCGCGCGCGTCCAGTGGCGAGACTCATGACCGTGAAGGAAAATGTTCCCATGGCCATGCCGTTGATCAGATTTCCCGTGAGCAGAGCGATGATGAACGTCAGTGCCGCCGGGGCACTCTCGCGCAGATCTGAAAGGTCCAGATGGCGGACGCCCTGAAACATCATCATCCCGACCATAAGAAGGGATGGGGCGGTAGCCTGAGGAGGGATGATCATGAAGAGCGGCCAAAGAAAAAGCGCTGCAAGGAAACCGCCTGCAATAACCAGAGCCGTCAATCCGGTGCGGCCTCCAGCATGCACCCCTGTGATTGACTCAGAGTAGACTGTCACGATGGACGTTCCCAGCAGGGGGGCCACAATGCTGCCCGCTGCATCGGTGATAAATGCCTCCCGAGCCCGCGGGATACGCCCGCTTTTCGAGACCATCCCGGTGGCCGTCACGACGCCCAGCAAATTCGCCAATGTGCCGAACAGCTCCGTACACAGGAAGAAGAACAGCATCGGAAGCACATAAAGGAGATGCTGCAGGATATAGAGCGGCTGCACGTGGAAGGCGGTGGCATGAGGCCATTGTGGAACGGCCAGAATATGTTGCGGCCAAAGCGTGATGGTGCTGCCTTTGCCGTCCGGCAGGAAAAGCCCCACACCCGTCAGAACGATGATGGACAAGATTAGCGCGCCAGGTACGCTCCTGGCGACGAGAACGGGCGTCAGAATGAACCCGGCCAGTGTCAGCAATACGCGCGGGCTCGTGATCGGCCCCATGGTGACGAATGTCGAGGGGCTCGCGACGACGAACCCCGAATTGCGCATCCCGATGAACATGATGACCAACCCGACCGCAACCTGAATACCGATGCGTAGCGTGTCGGGGATATCATGAGCGATCCGCTCGCGAAGACGCGTAAGGCTCATGACCATGAAGATCAGGCCTGTCAGGCAGACCAACGCCAGAGCGGATTGCCAGGGCACGCCCATCTGTTTGACGAGAATGAGCGCGAAAACGACATTCGAGCCCATGGCGGGAGCGACGCCCAAAGGCAGATTGGCCAGCAGACCCATCAGGGTCGTACTGAAAATCGCCACGAGGCATGTCGCAGTGAGCACGCTGGCCCGGTCCATCCCGGCCTCAGCCATGATCATGGGATTAACGGCCACGCAATAGATCATGGCGGCAAAGGTTGTTAATCCAGCAACCACCTCGCGGCCAATAGTCGTCTGGCTGGCCGTGAGGCTGAAATAGCGATCCAGGTGCTGTCGCCACATGCGGGTCAAAGGTCGATCGTCGCAGTCACGAGAGCCGCAAAGCTACCCGCAACGTAATATGTCGGCGTGCCCTGCGAGGCGATGGTGCCACCATAAATACCTCGAGCTGCCCTCGATGAAGCCGCAACACCGGCAACGCCCGAAAGATATTTGTTGTTGCCGACATTCATGAGGTTCAGCCTGATAACCGGGCGCGCATGGAAGATCTGAGGCGCGCGATAGCCGAAATTCATATCGGCGTTCACATAACCCGGCATCGCCTGATCGTTCATGAAAGTCGAGAACTGGCGACCGACATATTTGACGGCGAAGCCGGCAAAATACGTACCGTCATCGTAATCAAGCCCGATTGAGGCCTGAACGCTTGGGCTGCGGACGGCAGTCTTGCCTGCTGTCGGAAGGTAATCGGAACCGACCTGAAAATTATTGTCGATCGTGGCATGCAAATATTCTGCAGAGATATAAGGCCGTATATTGCGTTTGGCCCGTATTCCCAGCTCGACATCGACACCACGGCTGGTCTGGCCCCCGGCATTGATATTCTGGGTGATCTGCGCGTTGTTGATTGTAACCTGCGTCGATACCTGTCGATTGGTAAAATTGTAGTTGAACAACGTGATCGTTCCGTCGAAAATATTATCGTGATACCTATATCCAAGTTCTTCGGAGATGGAGTATTCCGTTTTCTGCGCAGGATTGGCCTGTGTCGCGATCTTGCCTGTCGTCGCACTATAAGTGTTGTAGAGTGCGTTAAGCGTGGGGGTGCGGAAGTTGGTCGCAACATCTGCGAAGACCTGGTTACGGCTGTCGATCCGGTACCGTGCGCCAAGGCTGGGCGTAGCGACGGCCGTGTTCATGCTGGTGCGGTATTGTGCGCCCGGCAGGTAGTTGTAACCGATACGGGTGACCATGGACTCCTTGATGCCCGCTTCCACCCGCAGGCGGTTTTGCAGGGCGTTGAAACTGTCGCCGAAAAACAGGGTATTGACGCGTGTGACGGTCAGATTGTCATAGCTTGCCAGGCGCGTACCGTTGGAAAGCTTAACATTGCCCAGATATCCCCACACATTCGCGGGGCCGCCATTGGCCCCGACCAAGCTGTAAGGGTTGACCATCCGCTCACGCGACCAGTCAAACCAGTATCCGAACACCAACGTATGCCTGCCCATAGTATAATGAACCTTGGATACCAGACCCGGTCGATAGACGTAGGGTGTACCGAATGGCGTGTACATCATGACCTTGTCGGTCGTGGTGCCGTTTCCGTTCAGATCGATGCTGTATTTCTGCGTGCCGGAATAGACGGCATTTTCAGACAGGATAGATGCCGAGGCGATCGTGCCTGAATTCCAATAGAAATATGGTGTGAAGTCAAATCCGAGCTTGCTGTTGACGACGACATTCTGGGGTGCGCTGAGGATCAGGACGCGATAGGGGCTCTGATGTAGCTTCCAGTATTTGGTGTCTGTAGGCGACAAGGCCTCGGTGTAATTGGCACCTCGCCCATATTGCTGCCAGGCTGCAAGCGTCGGGTTCAGATACGCCACTTTCATCGAGTCATCGAAAGTCAGGGCCACGGTGCTGCGGCTGCCATTGGTCCAGTCCTTCACAAGCTTGGCGTCGATATGCTGCTTGTGATCGTCGCCAGGGCCACGGAAATGCGGCTCTTCGAGGTGTGACCAAGCCACGAAAGCGCGCATGTCGGTATTGCCGATATCGCCACTCTGAAGCCGGACATATTCTCGGTGCGTGTTGTACGAACCAAATGAACCGGCAATCGTTGCACCCATCTTGTGAGATGGGTCGATCAGGTTCATGGATACAATACCGCCGGAGGCCCCAATAACGGGCGAATCAAGATTGGCAGAACCCTGCTGCATCGTCACTTCGTTGAGGTTCTCGGAATCGACCCACTCTGTGGGAAATGCCATATAGGATCCAATATCGTTGAGGGGAGCGCCCTCGACGGTAAAGCCGATCTGGTCACTGTTCATGCCTCGGATCGTCATATTGCCGCTGACCATACCGAAGGGGTCCGCGCTTGCGACATTGGCACCGGGCATGTTGCTGAGAAGCTTGAATACGTTTGGGGTAGGCGCCTGCTTGGCGATATAGGCTTGGGTGATTTCGCTGCGCGACTTCGTGCCGTTCTGCGGGACCATGCGACCGCTCGCCCGCTCTTCAGCCGCTACCCTGATGACTTCCGGCCGGGAAACCGTAAGATTTTCACTCTTGCGGGATGAGAGAGAATGGCGTTTCTCCGTGGCGTGCTTTGTATCCGCAACGGGAGCAGCGTACGCTGCGACACATAACAGATTGCTGATGGCGGCTGTACTCAGGAAGGTCGAAACGCGCATGGTAGAAGCTTTCAAACGATACGGAGACGCCCGAAGTGATGCAGGTGCCCGGTGGATCAGCCTGGATGGCGACACCTGACTCGGCAGGGTTGTATTAGGTCGTTATAAGTCGTCTCTGTATCGTCTTACCGCGCGACGTTCAATTCAAAAATGAAACATTCTCCGGATTTCTTCCCTATGCCTCATGCTGTCTTTTCCGCAGATCTGGATTCAAATGGACCAACGCCCCTGTATCTTCAGGTCGGGCACCATATCTCCGGGTTGATCGGAAGGGATGGCCGCTTCATGGAACGACTGCCTTCGGAGGCGGAGCTTTGCCAGATGTACGGCGTGAGCCGAGTCACGATCCGCCAGGCACTATCATATCTCGCAGAGCGGGACATCGTTGTGCGGCAACATGGGCGGGGGACATTCGTCGGGCCTCTGCACCACCCGGGACGTCAGCAGACCATTCACTCCTTTTTTTCCATTCTGGCGGGTAAGGGCCTCAGCCCTGAGATGACGCTTCTGGATTACAGGTTGCGGCAGCCCCCTGAATCGGTTGCAAAGGCCCTTTCCCTGAAAGGCGAAACGCTCTTCATTCGTCGTGGCTACCGCTCGGATGAGAGGGCGCTGGGCGTGACTGAGGTTTTCTACCCCGCGCAACTCGCCGAACTTGTCACGCCAGAGCTGGCTGCCTGCACAACGTCTGCGTCCATTCTGCAGGACGTCCTCAAGCTACGGATCAGTCATGCGGATATTTCCATTGGCTTGTCACGCGCCTCTCAGGAGGCTGCGACATGGCTACATGTGAACACAGGCGATCCGCTGATGAGAATCAGGCGTGTCACAACCTGCGTCGGGCAGGGTGCCTGTGAGTACAGCCGTCTTCTTGTTACTGAAGGGAATGCGGATTTCCGGATACGCGCGGATGGCGACGTGGTGGCGGAAGGTGCTTTGTAACATAGTCGTTCTTCAGACGAGTGAACGACAGCCCTGAAGCGTGCAAAGAGACGCGTTAGCGCGGCCTCCGCGGGCAGTAAAATCTTTGTTTTCAGGATCGCAGACATCACATGAGCACAGTGATTCCCCCCTGGCAGATTCCTACGCGTCGTGCCCAGGTCTCCCGTACCAGAAAATATGTAGCCATGATCTGCATGGAACGTTGGGGCGGGATTCACTTCTCTCGCTCCGGCCGGGCCGCTTTTATCCCTCGCAAGCAGGTCACGACAGAGTGGATCGATGCCAGCCGAACTACGCCCGAAGCGCAGGTGCTCACGACGTATTCTGGCCCGTCCGCTGCCGTTTCACGCCCAGCCCCCTACTTCCAATAATATAATAAATCGGAAGTAGGGAAATGGCAGAAGACCGCCATTTTCCGTCTATCGGCAGTCTTATCTCGCTACGCGTTATTGACCGATCCGATCGCAGACGACGCCCGGCGTCGACGGTTGTCTTTTGAGCGTTTTAGCGCCCAGTCCTCGAGTGTGAGCATTCCCAAGTTCTCGCATCGCAGAGCGAGAATATCAGCTATGAAGCCGTCTCGGGCGATCCACTCGAACATCAGACGAAAGTCCTCGGGCAGGCGCGCTCGCATGACAGAGGGGATCGTAAAGCTGCTGCTAGGGCGTATTCCGGCACTCCTCAGAATTAACGCTGCAGAGCGGGCCGTCACGGTGTC
>Ga0157363_1006271_pt1 | contig 11161 bp, 12 predicted proteins | sample AttsexASBM1_FD_111477 | JGI IMG/M metagenome (GOLD analysis project Ga0157363, IMG submission 111477) | Fungus gardens microbial communities from leaf cutter ant in Ribeirão Preto, State of São Paulo, Brazil - Atta sexdens ASBM1 | ecosystem: Host-associated > Fungi > Mycelium > Unclassified ...
ACCCTACCCTAAATGACCATGAGTACTACATGAGGCCAACATGTGGTGTCCATGTTGTATGACGTCACTTTGTTCCAGAACCTTCTACTTCCTTCTCCTATGTCTCGTGATCAGTCTTGTGACCTTGCCATCAACTTGTGACTGATGTGACAGCGTGATCAATCAACCCTAACCCGAGCTGTTCTAAAAATAGAAAAGTGAAAAAGAAAAGAAAAGTAAAATAAAATAAAAAATGAAAAGGGAAAATAAAATCGAGTCCACCGTCAACGATCTTGACAAATGTAGCTTATCAACAAACAGATTCCAGTTAGAAAGCCAGTCTTGAAGGATATCCTAGTCTTCCTGGTTGAGGCCTACCTCAAACCAGTCTTGGGCTACTCCAGTGAGATAAGTCATTATGAAGTTTATTTTTGCAATGTCCATGTCGAATTGTGTCAGATTAGCGCGGAAATATAGACAACACTAGAATAAGAAATTATTAAGCTTGTCAGGCTCAGTACCGCTGAAGGTGTCAGGGATGCAGGCTTTAGTTCCCCATAAATTAGTATTAGGACTAGGGGTCTGATTAGAATTAAGAGTATTAGCAAGTCGGCCAAGTACTTTGGCCAAATGTTCATTAGTATTATTGTTCTGATGGGGTTTGAACTGTAAGCAAGTGGAAGAAGTAGGTTTATTAGCTGTTAAATTAGTAATATGATTAGTAGCAGAAGTATCCTCCTAGTTAGGATCATTGTCTGTAGGGATAATACATGGTCCAAGAACAGGCAAAGCTATCCAGCCAGGTTGAATAGTGCTAGATGGAGACCTAGGAGATAAGCAGCCTCTTTGGTGAATTCATCTGGAGTGTCATGGAGCATTTTGCAGATAAGCCAGATGGTCACTAAAACATGAGATAGTATTGAAGGGTGTCCTAAGTAGTGGGACTGGAGTTGAAGTTGAGGAATTACAGTGAGAGGAAGCCATTTTGGACTTTGAAGTACAAAATGTAAAGTTGTTTTGCAGACAGAACTGCAACAGAGAATTTAGCAAACGGAACTGCTTAGAAGTGACAGCAGACTTGGTAGTCTGATAATACTGTCAGGTACAGTTTACACTGGGGTTGAAAGTCCATGAGATGGACTTAGAGATGTGTAAACTTGTGGAACGATCTTGGCTTCAGCTTATATGCTGTGCCATCTGTCTGCCACATAGTCGTAACTTCAGATAATAGGAAGAAGTCTGAGATGGGAGTGAGTGCTGATTTGGTGTATTGTCATTGAACACTGGAGATCGAGTTCAATAAGAGTTTATCTTCATCAATTATCAGACTAGCAAATTACAGTGTAACTACTAGTCTTATATACAAGTTTCTACTATAGGAGATGCTTGGGGTTTCAGTAGTATAGCCTCTATTACCCCGAGCAGAGGTTTCAGTATTGAGACACTGACAGGAGTGACTCTGTTATAGAAGACCGAGTCAAATAGGAGTATTTCCATCATGAAAGACAGAATACCTGGATAATTACATCACTGTCAGGAGATGTGTTGTGAGTAAGGTGGCCACTATAGAAGGCAGGCTTTATTTGTTGACAAGAAATGTACCACGGAGATGTGTTTTCTAGATGAGTGGACTTAGTATATGACACTAGACCAGAAAAGATACAGACTTTTTAAAATCTCAAAAGATATTAGTTAAGAAGCATTTTAGCTAGAATTACTAGAAGAATGGGTGATTCACAACATGTTCAATGAAGAATTGCTGACATAATGCAGAGAGCCATAATTCAAAGGACAACACATAGATACAGCTCCATCACTGGATATTATTAATAAAGAAGAGAAATATAAAGTGGAAGAAGTCAGAAATCACAGGAAACGAGGACACAGTACCCAATTCTTGGTACATTGGAAGGGATATTGGAATGAGCATAATTAATAGATATCTAAAATGAGGTTACTACATGCCAAGGAGACAGTTGAAGATTATTGGATAAGGATTTCAGGTCAAAACCTATAAAAGAGGAGGGTAAAATCTCAATTTGACATCTTAAATTTCACCAACATCAAGAAATCATTTCTAATAGCTCAACAATTCTTCACTGCCCCTACTTCCTCAAACCTCTACATTACTTGTAAAATCAACAACATAGACCTCATCTTAATCTTAAACCAAGAAAAAAATGATTGGATGAAGAAGTATCACTGTATTATTCTAGGATTGGAAAGAATAATGGATATACAACTGCAAGTTTAAAACCTGGTTAAACTAGCAACTACAGCAAATATTAAATTGGCTGACATTGAAACCAACTTATTATAGTCTAGTGAAACATATAAGGAACAGATAGGAGAAGACATATACAATATAGTGGATGAGCTATGAATGGTTATTCATGGAGATATGAAGAGACAGACATATCATATTTAGAAGTTGCTAGCTGATAAGTTGGATAGGTGCAAAGAGAAAGAAAATATACAAGTGGATAAACATATACAAGAAATACAAGAAGTGTCAGAGTTCAAGACAGTAAACTCTAACTATTTTCTTTTCTTTTATTTTTATTGGGGACTTAGGGTGAGGGTTAACATGACATCACTGTCACACTGTCACCAACAGTCACATGAATTATGTGTCACATGGAAGAGCATAGAAGGTTCTGGAAGAATGATGTCATATAGCATATTTAACACATGTTGACCTTAAGGCAAACCCATGGCTGTTTAGGGTAGGCTAGAAGTAGTTAGCACAGACCATGGAGTTTTAGTATATAAGGTAGACAATTCTGTACAGAGTTCTCTATTGAGTTCTCTTGTGTTCAACCCTAATACAAGATTCTTTTACTTGACCCACTCTAAGGTCTTGTGATCATAACAAGAAGCATATTGAGATACAAACAAGAAATGTGTCCAACCAACAAATTTGGACAAAGGAAAACAGTGAGAAGATGTTGTCCAAGATGAAAAAGTATTTTTATACAAATCCTATAACATATCTTTAGAACAAGAATGATCTAAGACACTCAAACCTGTATTTATACAAGAAGAAGTAAACAACTTGGAAAAGATGCTATGAACATTACAATCACCCGTCAAAACAATACTATTTTATCCACCACTATACTATAAATCTCTTTGAAAATATAGAGAACAAGATAAACAATACTAGAAAGAAATCACTGTAGAATTCATCAAACAAAAACATAATGCAGACACTAGCAGATGAGATTTTCCTATTGAAATATTCACAGGAGGGCCACCATATGAACGATTTTTCATCATATTAAATTTACAAGGAGAAATCATTATAGGTCCCACAAATAAATTAGTTGCTTCACATGTGGTTGGAGATTTAGCATTATTGAACTAGTTTATGAGGATATGAACACTAAAATAAGAGTGTTGTTATGATTGATGCTTTATGTTCTACAGATGGTTATTGTATGGACAACATATGTTGGGATTGTTTCATAACTCTGACTTATTTATGCTGTGCCTCACCTTTTGCTCATTGTATGATCAGTCAGCATCTCATATAGTAGTAGAGGTCTCCTCATGTTTCCCTCATGTTATGTCCACTTCTTAACATATTACATCCTCATGGTCTTTAGGTATATATAGCTGTATATACTCTCCTATATCCTTACACTTTACCAATTGATCATCTTCCCCTTCTCTACTTAAGTCTTTGCCTGAGTTGTAACCTGAGTCAAGCTAAAAATCATAATACCAGCAAGGACATCTAAGGGGAAATGAAGGTGTGTGATCCATACCAGAAGAGGCTGGAGAGTGTGAATGAGTGGAAGAAGGTTATCCATAGGTTGGGATAGATGTGGTTGGAAAATGGAATGTGACAGCCATCAACTTTCCTGCCAGTGCCTCAATCCTATTCTTCATTCTTTAGCATAAGTCATAACTGTCCATATATCTCCCTATATCTTTAGTTATTCCTGGCCACCAATAGTTTCTTGTTACCAGCTCTGTTGTCTTCCATTATCCCCCATGTCTGGTTACTGGTATATCATGGTGTGGCCAAATAGTCTCTGCCCTCAACTCTTCATCCTTTGATACATACATCTTTTCTTTCTTCAGTACTGAGTTTTCTTCCATCTGCTACTCTTTATTCCTTAATACTTTTACCCCCACCTTCTTCATTTCTTTTACTACTCTAGCTATCTTGTCATCCTTTTCTCTCGCTTTTTTTATTTTTTCTAATATATCTACTTCTACTCCTTCTACTACTACTTCTATTAGTCCTCAAATTCATTCTTCTCTTATTAGTTTTTTATTTTCATTGTCATTTTCTACTCCTACTTTCCAGTTTAGTCTTCTACTTAGTCTATTTGCATTCCCCATCTTTGTTCCTAGTATATGTATCAAGGTGAAGTAAAATCTTAACAAATACAAGGCCTATCAGACTTGTCTTCTGTTTAATTTCTATGCTTTCATGAAATATTATAGGTTCTTGTAGTCTGTCTAGACCTCAAAATTGAATTTTGTGCCCTTTAACAAGTGCCTCAAATTTTCTAATCCTCTGATTACCACTAACATCTTCTTGTCATGAATTTCATAGTTTCTCTCTGTCTTATTGAGAGATTTTGAGAAGTATACTACTAATTTCCATCATCCATCCTCACATTCTATTAACAAAACTTCTACTACTACATAGTCTAACACATCTACTTCTATCCTCATTTTTTTGTCTAGGCCAGATGCTGCTAGCACTAGTTCCTTGATAAATCTTTTCTTCAACTTTCTGAACACCTTTTCTTGCTCCTCTGTCCAATTCCATTTCTAATCCTTCTTTACTAGGTTATGTAGTAGTCTGGCTATGGATACAAAGTCTTTAATGAACTACCACCAATAGTTAGCTAGTCCTGAGAACTTTTGTATATCCTTGACTCCTTGAGGAGTTGGCCAATCTAACACTTCCTTCACCTTCTCCTCTTCTATCTTGATTCCATCTGGTCCTACTACTACTCCTAAGAATCTGACCTCCTTTACCTTCTACTTGCACTTTTCTAGTTTTACATATAAGTCATTTTCTGCCAATTTATTTTATCACTTCCTCTACTACTTCATGATGTCCATTCTCTTTCTCTGTTTCTACAATGGTATTGTCAATAAAACTTATTTCTTCCCCTGTATTAATCAAGTTCTATAGGATTTTGTTCATCATGGTTTGGAACATTACTGGGAAGTCAGTAAGCCCAAACAACATCACCATTGATTCAAAGGATCCTTCTGAAGCTGTAAATACTGCCTTTTACTCATCTTCTTCTTTGATCCATATGTTATTATAACCCCATTATAAATCTAACTTAGTAAATACTTTCTTTGTACCTATATTTTCTACAATGTCTAAAATAAGAGATATGTTATGACCTTAAGCTAGAGCTCAGGTTGCACTTAGGCAAAGACTTGAGAGAGAATAAGGGATATGATTCAAGTGGTAAAGCATAAGAATACAGGATAGTATCTATGCTATATATACAAGTAAAACATGTTGTAAAAGTGTGGAAGCCATAAGTCCAAGATGTCATAAAACATGAGAGAACAATGAAGAGAAAGTGAGGTGTCTGCTCCTACTATATGAGGCGCTGACTGAGACTTACTGTGGCACAGCCATTTATGTCGTCATACCCTCAACCCATCTCCTTGTTGTATCCTGAAGGTATCGATCATAACAATACCCCCATTTCAGGATTCATGTCCTTATGAATCAGACTAGAATCTCCAACTCTCCTGACACATGCGTTGCCACTGTTTTCTTGTTTGGTCCTATGATAACTTGACCCCGACAATCGATGGCTATGAAGAACGGCTTATGTGGTGGACCTCCTTGGTACATTTTGATCGGATATCCATTTTATGTCGTTTCAGTATTATGCTGGTTATCCACTAATGCCATTGCGATTTCTTTCCAAAATTCAGAATCTTGTTCTCCTCTTGATTTGAGGGATTGGTAATGTAGTGGTGGGCAGAATAATCTGGTTTGAGTTGGCGCTTTGACAAACTTTATATACTTGATGAGATTTTCAATTTCTTCGTCAATGAAACTAGTGCTGTGGGTAGATATGGACATCGAACTTGATACCTCATATGGCTTGATTAATATTACTTCTTCGTCTTCAACCCTTCCTTCATTTCCTCTTGCTTCTTCATCCATATATAGTTCTTGAATTTCTCGAATGTTCTCCTCCACATATCTGTTTCCTTTTTCCTTGTATTGGTCCAATTCATCAGCCAGCATTCTTTGAACTTGTAACGCTCGGTCGTCCATGTTGCTTTGGATCAAATATTGAAGATCTTCTGCTATTTGCACAATGTTCATAGTGTTCATTGTCCGATTATTGCTACTGGCCGTCAAGATTGTCCCTTCAATCTCCATGACTGTCATACTCGTTTCTTCTGCTATTTTCTTCATGTCTTTTAACATCCTCTGAACATCAATCATCACTTCGATTCCTTTCAACATCTTGTGGTATAGCTTCGTCCAATCTTCTCTCTCTTTCTTCATTACTTGAGCTTGGTCCATATTGTTCAATTTCCTTGAGATATAGGGATTGGAGGAAGCGGGTGCCGTTGCATAGTTGTTGTTGTTGGATACTTGGGAAGACATTGTTGTTGGGATGTAGCTTTGGTAGTTCGAGTGAATACTTTTGCTGTCGAAATGGGATTTAATCCCCCCTCTTTATAGGTTTTGACTCGAATACCTTGCCCAGTAGTCTTCTATTGCTTCTCTTGCATGAGGCAACCCCGTTTCTGCTATCCATTGGTCATGTTCATCCCCATAGCCTTTCCAGTGGACCAAGTATTGCATCTCTCTTCTGCGTTTTCGATGCTTTCTGACTTCTTCTATCTCATACTCCTCTTCTTCATTAATAATTGTTGGTGGAGGTGCCGGTTCTTCATGTTGTCTTTTGAATTTTGGCTCCACACATCATGTTAGCATGTCCTCATTAAAGATGTTATGAATCATCCATCCTTCTGGAAGCTCCAGTTGAAAAGTTCCCGAGCTAATGTCCTTTGAAATCCTAAAAGGTCTGTATCTCTTGTTGTCCAGCTTCTTTGAGGGTCGGTTCAAATGAATGTTCTTATTCTCTAGCCACATATTGTCTCCAACCTTCAATCCTTGAGAATTCCTCCTTTTCTTGTCGAACTGCTTTTTCATACTCTTTTGTGCTTCTTCCATTGCTTTGGTCGCTTGTTTCCAACTTTTTTGTAACCCAATGAGGAAATCTTCTACTCATGGAATGTCCATTTGAACCATGAGGTCTCCCTTCCAAGGGTGTCTTCCAAAGTTCAATTCAAATGGAGTCCTTCCCATTGCTGCATGTCTTTTGTCATTGTACTGGAATTCTGCCACAGCCAACCAATCTGTCCAATCATCCTGTTGGTAATTCACATAGTGTCGCAGAAACGTTCCTATCTCTTGATTGATTCTTTCAGTTTGCCTATCTATTTGAGGATGGTATGCCATCAATAGTTGTCTCTTTGTTCCCAGTGCCTTTGTGAGTTCCTCCATGAATTTTGATGCAAATTGTGGTCCTCTGTCGCTTAAGACTTTTCTAGGGATTCCATGTAGCTTCCAGATATCGTCTTGATAGATCTTCGCTATTCCTTCTGATGAGATATTCATCGTAGTTGTCTTCAAATGGATCATTTTTGTGAATCTGTCAACAATAACCACTATAGCATCCATTCCATTTGATTTTGGTAAAGGTCCAATGATATCGATGCTGATTTCTTGCCATGATCCTTGAGGTATCTCCAGTAGATGTAATTCTCCTACCTTCTTTTGATGTTGGACTTTATTCTACTGGCATTTAAAACATCCTTGTATGTATTTCTTGATGTCCTCTTTTAGTCCTAGCCACCAGTATGTTCTCTTGATAAGTTCTATCATTCTGTGTTGCCCTGGGTGTCCTATATCCACTGAGTCATGATTCTCCTTCAGGATGTCTTCTCTGATCTTCTTGCTATTTGGAACATAAATCCTTCCTTCTATGTAGACCACTCCGTCTTCTTCCCAGGTTAGGCCATCCTCTTTCTTTAGTGCTTGAACAACTTCTTTCTCTCTTGTTGTGTTTCTCCTGATTTCTTTGAGTATGTTGTTTTCTTCTACTGTCGTTTTTCTCTTGATCATTGTGATTTCTGCCATTGTCCTTCACTGTCATAATTTTTCTTTCAGTAACTGGACATTCTTGTTGTCTTCTTTGGTATCCACTGTTTCTTTTCTCGACAGGATATCCGCCTTCGTATTCGTCTTTCCAGGAATATGGCATAGTCTGAAGTCATAGTCTTGTAACTTCAAATACCATCTTGCTTGTCATCCATTTAATTTGTGGGGCTCCTGGAAGTATTTCAAATTCTCATGGTCTGTCCAGATTTCGAATGTCTCTGCTGCATCTAGCAAGTACTGCCTCCATTTTACTAAGGCTTCCACTATTGCTAGCAGTTCCTTGTCATAGATTTCGTAATTTTGTTCTGCTGGTTGCATCGTTCTTGATAAAAATGCTATTGGTTTCCATTTCCCTTCTTGTTCTTGGGAAAGTACTCCTCCTATTGCATGTTCTGATGTGTCCATTTCCACTCTGAATTTTCCTTCTCTTCTGGGTAATGCCAATACTGGTTGACTTGTGATTTTCTCCTTGAGTTCTTCAAATGCTTTTTGGTGTTCTTCCTATTTCCATTCCTTCTTGCTTTTCAGCTCATTTAGTGGTCTTACTGTATGACTGAAATTATGGATAAAGCATTGGTAGAAGTTGGTGAATCCTAGGAAACTCTCTACGTCCTTTACTTTTGTTGGTGTTTTCCATTTCTTTACTGTCTTTATCTTCTCTTGTTCTATCTTGATTTGTCCTTTTCCTACAATGACTCCTAGGATAGGAATCTCCTCCATATTAAAATCGCATTTTGATCGTTTGAAACACAAATTGTACTTCTTTGCTATCTTCAAAAATCATATCGTTCTTTCCTCCAGTTCCTCCACCGTCTTCGCCGGTATTACAAAATCATCCATATAATTTGCCAGTATGCCTTCATGAAGTAATTCTTGGAAAATGTTGTTCATCATCCTTTGAAAAGTTCCTGGTGAATTGTATAGTCTGAAGTACATTACTTGGGGTTCGAACAGTCCTTTATCTGTTAGGAAAGCGGCTTTCCATTCATCTCCTTCTTTGATCCGTACGTTGTTATATCCCCAGATCAGGTCCAACTTATTGAAATACTTGGCTTCTTTAAGTTTGTCGATTACTTCCCCAATAAGAGGTAGTGGCATCTTGTCCTTGATTGTGACCTGGTTTAACTTTCAATAATCTTGAACCAACCATAGAGAGCTGTCCTTCTTTGGAATGTAAAAACATAGTGCTGCATATCTTGACTTTGATTCCACTATTAGACCTGCTTTGAGTTGTTCGTCCAACCATTGATTCAAAGCCTCTTCTTCCTTTAGTGTCATAGCATAGGCTTTTGCGTTTAATTCCTTGGGTGCTTCGTTCATTAGATTTATTTCGTGATTCCATTCTCATCTTTCCAGTAGTTTCTCAAATTTCTTCTTGTTGAATAGATGCATAAACAGTTGAATGTACTCTTGTAGATCCTCTGGGTTTGTTTTATCTGGCTTCTTCCCAATTTCTCCATTGTCCTGTGTCACGGTATCCTTTGTTTCCATTTCCTTTGTTCTTCTAGTTTTGAACCGTATGTCTTCATGTTTCATCATACAATTCCCTGGACATCTCGTAAACTTGATGATTCCATTCTTCCAATTGACTTCTGGATTATGCTTGACTAGCCAGTCATGTCCTAAGAACATATCGGTTTCATCTAGATCTATTACCACTGCTTCTAGGGTTTCTTTGTGTCCATTGATTTCAATTTCTAGAGGCACCACCTTGGTCACCTCTCCATTCTTTGTTCCATCGGCGTTAAAAACTTCAAAAGAGAAGTCTATCGATTTGGTTGGAATCCTCTTGTCCTTGACCAATTGTTCATCAATCCCTGTATGTGTACAGCCAGAGTCTACTAGTGCCTTGACTTTCAGTTTCTTGCCGTTCTTTGTTTTGACATTTGCTTGCATGTTTAATTCCTTCTTTCCCTCGCTGGCTCAGCAATTTGGAATAATATATTTATTATTCTGGGAATTTACATGGGTGATCTCTTGTACCATGCCTACTTGAGATCGTCGCCAAAATCCTCCTTCTTCTTGTTATCTTCATCATCTGATTCTTCCTGAATCTTTCGTTTCTTCATTGTCTGTTTTCCTTTACAATCCTTGGCGATGTGTCCTTTCTTGTCACATTTGAAACATGTTTGTGTTTCTCGTTCCTTCTTTTCCGATCGGCATTCCTTTGCCATGTATCTGTATTTGTTACAATTGAAGCACTTTGGCTTTCCATCCTTGAAGTTCTTGTTTGACTTCCCAATGTCTATGGGTTGTCCTCGTCCTCCATAAGTCATTCCAGTACTGGTCTTGTAATCATGTCATCCCTCTGTGGACTTGTATCCCTGTCCTACTGATATGATCACCACTTTCCACTCCTTGAGTGTTTCGGGCATCGCTATGGGTGGGTAACCTAGTATTGTCTTGATAATGTTGTGTCATGCATTTTTCTTCAACAGGAAGATGGCATGTAGCTCATCTGTGTCCACCTTCATGGCTAATGCTTCGAATTCGATTATGAAATCAGCTGTGTTCTTCTTTCCTTGCTTAAACATCTCTATCTTCCATTCGGCATCTGCTGCCTTCGTCTTGTTGCTGAATGTCGTCTTGAGTTCTTTCATGAAGTCGTCCTAATCCTAGGTTCCTAATTCTTCATCCAGCTCGATATCGAGCTTCCACTGTGCATAAATCCCCGCTACACCTCCCCTGAGGTGAGCTAGGATCGCTGTGATCCTATCATCAGTCTCTATGACCCTGTTGCTTTTGAGGAATAATCTAATTCCTCTCCACCAGTCTTTAAATTTTGTTCGGTCACCATCAAACCACCCTGGGTCCGGTACCATGTTCTTCAGCAATCCTGCCTGGACATTCTTGCTGCTTGCTACAGCTGCTGGTGCTTGTTATGGAATGCTGGACACTAAAACAATTTTTCTTTTCTTTTATTTTTCTGATTTTATATTGATTTTATTTTATTTTTATTTTTATTTTTATTTTTTCTTTTGGACGATGAAGAGGCACATG
>Ga0157363_1006272_pt1 | contig 11160 bp, 5 predicted proteins | sample AttsexASBM1_FD_111477 | JGI IMG/M metagenome (GOLD analysis project Ga0157363, IMG submission 111477) | Fungus gardens microbial communities from leaf cutter ant in Ribeirão Preto, State of São Paulo, Brazil - Atta sexdens ASBM1 | ecosystem: Host-associated > Fungi > Mycelium > Unclassified ...
CGGATTTTGTCTCGTACAGAGCAATTTTTTGTATAGAGGAGATAATCGGATGGAACACCATCGTTGATTTTCCTTGGTCTTCCATGGTGATGTAGCGCTTATCACGATTTTATTCTGAGACATATGATTAACAGGCTGTCACTGATATCTCTACTGTTCTTGGCTTTCTAGCAGAAAACATAACCTTCAAATTGTTATCTGTCTGATTATCTGATAGCGTTTTTCACTAACAGAACTGATGTTGAACTGATGACTCAGTGCGCATTAATGCTATTATACACTAATTTAATCTGAATGTGAGATATCTCAATTAATAAATTATTTGATGTATATATTATCAAATAGCACAATAACATATATTAGGGATTTAATTTGTTTCTATATTTTTAAACGTACTATATTTATTAAATGTACATCTTTACATCGATTTGTGTACAACGTCTTTAAAATGCACTGAGTGCGCACTAGCTTTGTCAGTGAAAAACGCCTACGACTTTTATTCCTATATTTGTCAAGAGGGCGCTAAGTGCATGTAAGTTTAGAGTAAGATATCGATTATATATCTTTTTTCTTTAGCGAAAAATGAAAAATTTATGATGTGTGCATATACATATAAATACAAAAAAAATTTCACTTTTCGCTTTAGGGAAAAAGATACATAATTGATATCCTGAATGCAATGATGCAATAAGTTAGAGTGAGACAAAATTAGTAATTAGAAAAATAAAAAACATGATGACGTTAAAGATTTATTAATTTTATATAATTTTATTTGTAATATTAAATTTATTATGCTCAATCTGTGATATGACTTCATGTTTTTGATATATTGTATCTTTCTTTCCAATTTTTAATTATTTTTCGTACATAGATGCATTTATTCGTACTTGTATCTTATGGAAGAAATTTGATTTTAATTCGATGGAAACGTTTCCGAATTTATAGATAAAAAAACTAGTTTAATTCTTCATGTATGTTCTAATAAACTAGTTTAATTTTAAAGATCCAATAAATCGTTGCTTGTGCTTTTTTAACTTTTCTAATCACTCATTTTTGCTCAGCAATCTCGAGCTAGATATTTTATATATTTTAATTTAAAATGAGACAATTATAATTTGTTTCACTCTAACTTGCACTAAATTCAGAACTAAGTTCAGAATTTTTCAAAAAAGAATAGATCTTTATGTATAACAGAATTATAAAAATTATTAGTATTTTCTTACATCATAATAAAAACTAGATTAATTATGGTCTTTTTTATACAGCACAGTTTTTATAAAAATCATTATCTCCCTTATAGTACGATAAAAATTAAACAATATTAACATATCAAAACATAAGTTTCTTCTTACACAAAATCTACTTTTATAAGTTCATATTTCAAGACTTTGAACATTCGTAAAGGTGATAGAAAATATATTAATAAATAAAATTTAATATAATTATTTTTTATTTTTTCTATCATTAACATTTGCAATGCCAATACAGAATTGCAATGCCAGAAGAGTCTATACAATTTATTATCTACATAATGCTCGCTTAGGCTTTAAAGAATATTTGCTTTACAATAACATAGCATGAGTTAAATGTACAAAAACCGATGTATGTAGCTATAGCCCCAAACATTATCTTGTCTCTTCTGCCACCTGCCAAGTATATTGGTATATCCTTTTTCAATGCTTCCTGCAAACAAGATGAAATATAAAGTAAATTTATGTTCAAAATCTAATTGCAGCTGAAAATTATCGTTATATATACTTACCCCATAATGCTTGTACTTTGCCCACAATTTTGAGTCAAGGGTAACTGGTTTATCAGTGCAATAACCTGATTTAGGTGTAACCGTCAAAGGTTTTGTCTTGATGGAATCATAAATTATTACTGGCTCTGATTTCTGTAAAGGAAGAGGAGACTGAAACAACATAAAACGTTTACTGCTTATTTATTTTATAAGCATGTTTATTTATTGCACTCACAAATAACACAAAATATTAATAAAGCACTACTGTGCTACTTGGACATATACATTAAATGAAAATATTAATGGCTGTATTCAGCAGAGAAAGCTTTGCAACTATTGTAAAATTCTTCAATACAATTTATTTTTGCTTTTAATTCGTTATAGATCTAAATGTATAAAACAATCATATACTACGTTTACATGGCATCCTTAATCGAATTTAATAACATATGTAGTTATGAAACTGACGAATCATAGCTATTTCTGTGAAGAATGGAATAATTGATTGGCTAATTTTATAAATATGGATATATTATTAAACCTAATTAAGAGTGTGATCGAGTTGCCACTACGAATGCTTCAAAGCATTTGATTAACCCAATCGAAAGAATTTTACTAATTGAAAAATCAATCAAAAAATACTTTGAAGCATTCGTAGCGGCAATTCGACCGCAATCTAAAAGTGCCATGTAAACATAGTTATGGTTCGCCGTGCATAGTTCAAGAATTTTACAACAGTTGTAAAGCTGCTTTTTCTGCTGAACACAGCCTGTATTTCAATTAGGATCGTTTTCTCTCTCTCTCTCTCTCTCTCTCTCTCTCTCTCTCTTTCTATATATATATATATATATATATATATATATATATATATATATAAATATTTAGAGATATCCGGTTTTCGTGCATGCGAACTCGCGAGGGATATTTCCTCATAAGCGCAAAAAAGAAACGTTCGGAAGAACGGAGTGCGTTACGCTTGAAACTGCCACGCATAATCCAGTACGCGCAATTATGTCACGTGCTCTCCGACACGATGCGATATCGTGCAAACAACTTTCTCTGGTTGGTTAGTGTGAACCTCAAGAAAAGCAATGTCCGTTACATCACGATTCTTCAAACCGATCAATGAGAAAGAAAGACTAACTAAATGAGATTTCTATATAAATTCCCCACTTATTTACTTGAATCACGTCAAATAATTTCATGCTGATATTTAGATTCGTACACATATTCCTTTCTCTATTTTCCTTTTTTATTTCTAACATTTCAACCTTCTAATAAAATTTCTAATAAAGTTACGAGAAACCGAAAAATATTTTACTGATACTTATTTAGACTTAACTAAATAACTTTGAGATTTTATTATTCATGTTTGGAATCATGTTAAATGTATTTTTAACATTATTTTCAAATACAACATATTTATTAATCTAGTTTTTATTATTTATTGTTTTTATGTCTTCACAAATGCGAATTAAATTAAATGTAATAATAATAATAATAATAATATCAATGTATAGATGTTTAAATTTGCTTTAAAGTAACGATACATAATTTGACATCAACTTTCAAGAAATAATTTTATTTCGCATATTGTGTATATGTATATATAAGTTTTTTATTGCTTTATATTCGATAAATAAAGTTCTATTCTATCTAAATAAAATTTTTTATTAAAGTTCTATTCTATCTAAATAAAATTCTAATATCCTAAGTTTTAATATGAATCGCGTTGACTTAAATTCACATATATTTAAAAACGTCATATTTACAGTAAAAAAATATATTTCGAAAGATACATCAGTTTGTCACGAAACAGTTTCCTGTAGCCTCTATGATTGTTTCAACTAGATAAGTGAATATTTCATAATTTCCTCCATTTTCGAAGGGCGACTTCAATGCGTTTTAAGTGCGTTTCTTTGTACGACGTTGAGGTCTCTTTCTCCGATGAAATAAAATTATGAATGCATCGAGAGAGATATGATCGTAGACTAAGAATTTCACTGAGACCTTTTCTCCCCCGACGCATTAGTTCGATACATTGTAGTGAAAGTACGTTTCTCGAAGATGGTTTCGCGCTATCGCGTTTCCTCGCGTTATTAATAACGGCCTGACATCATGAGCCGTCAAGTTCCGATGACTGCGCGGAAACGTCATTCGCTGAGAAACTACTGTCACGATGAACTCTTAATAACGACATATAACGGATCCGCTCGCGAAACGTTTCATGTCGAAATGTACGTATGCTGAGATCAAACAAATTGCATAATCGTAACAAAACGTGACATTCCGGCTTTGCGTGGTCCGAGAAGAAGAGATTACACTTTCTCGAAATTACTTTCACGGGAATATCGCAGGAATTCCCGAAAAAGTCTGACTAACGTATAATACATTCTCCGCGACTTTACTGTTACTTTTACCACTTTCATGAATTGCAAAATAGGAAAAGAGCGAAAAATGACAGATGATTATAAAAATTAATGCCCGTTTCCACCAATGTAGATTAACTTTAATCTCGATTCAACTCTTCGTCTTTTTCTAGTTCTAAAGCTTATGATGGACGTAAATGTACAAAAAAGTTATTCAGTTTTTTTTTGTAGAAGATTTGTTTGCGATTTTCAATTTGATATAAAAAAATCACTTCTAAAAAATACATTTTAAAATTCATTTTTGTCATTTTTTTAGGTTGTAATATCCGGTGAATACGATTACAGTGATCCAGTGATTCAGCAGCAAATAGAGAACTTGACGAGCAATCTCGAAGCGAGTAAGTACATCAGTGCTCCTGTTTACACCGAGAGTTGGCTCCGTAGCTTCATCAACTACGTAACACGTAATAAGGATTATCTGAACGTGAGCATCACAGACGAACATGACTTCATCAAGAATCTCAAAGAGGTCTGGCTCTATCCTAACAGCGCCTTCTCTCTGGACGTTAAGTTCGACGACACGAACGAAAAAATTGTGGCGAGTCGGTTCCTGATACAAGCGGTGAACGTGAGCGGCACTAATCAAGAGAAGGACATGGTGAAAGAGCTACGTGGCATATGTGCGGCATCGCCGCTCAATGCGAGCGTGTTCCATCCGTACTTCGTGTTCTTCGATCAATTCGAGCTGGTAAGACCGACCAGCATTCAGTGCATGATATTCGGGGCGCTCGTGATGATGCTCATCAGCTTCATCTTTATCCCGAACATCTTCTGCTGCCTGTGGGTTGCCTTCTGTATCGTATCGATCGAGCTAGGAGTAGCTGGTTATATGGCGCTGTGGGACGTTAATCTTGATAGCATCTCTATGATCAATCTGATCATGTGCATTGGCTTCAGCGTCGATTTCACTGCGCACATCTGTTATGCTTATATGCGATCGAAACAGCCGCGGGCGGAGGATCGAGTCAAGGAAAGCCTGTACAGTCTGGGTCTGCCGATCGTTCAGGGAGCCGCCTCGACGATACTCGGCTTAATGGCCCTCCTATTGGCCGGTACCTATATCTTCCTGGTTTTCTTCAAGATGGTCTTCCTTGTAATCTTCATTGGTGCCATGCACGGTATGTTCTTGCTGCCGGTATTGCTGTCCCTCTTCGGGCCTGGCATTTGCAACGGCGGTGAAAACGAGCCCAATGAAGCGGAAAATACGAAGAATAGCACGCAGGAGAAGGAACTGCAAGCGAGCAAGCTACAATTGCAACAACAGCAGCAGAAGCAACAATCGCCCTACGTGATTCCGCTTCCTCATCTAGTCTATTACGGTCCGGGCGACATCAAGCCACTCCAGGATAGTCCCGCGATAAGTATGGCGGTATTCGAGGAGAGGGATCCTGGTTTGGGTACCAGCGAGGATAGCAACTCGACCGAGAGTGGTTCTTCGCAGAGCAGGAGGCGCCAGTGCAAGCCTCCTCAGGAGCAGCCTCAGGAGCAACAGGACCAGCAGTCGAATCAAATCCGTCACGACATGTGGAGGAGATCCATCGGCGTCCTGTACGGACTGTCGCAGTTCACCGCGATCGGTGAACCCCAGCATCCAGCGCCGGACTATCCCGGCGCCGAAACGCAACCGCGAGATTCGGGTGAGGACAATGGTCCGCGAACGGCCAATGTTCCTTGCTTAGGACCTTATGTTGTGTATCGCCACTCGAATCAGTTACCGTGCGATTACAGACGCAGTAGATCCTATCACAATCTGCAGTATCCTGCATCAACGCGGCATTTTACGGATCCCAGGTATCCTTAGAGGAAGTCACGAGGAAATAGTGTGAAAGATAGATATTATCGACGCGATATGGGAGATCCCTCAAATTCAGTCTCTTGAAGCAGGACTATATTACCAAGACACTTTTGAGAAAAAAGAACAGTAATATTAAAATCATCTCAAGAAAAGATCGACATCGAGCCTACAGACAATCATAGTATCCAAAAATACAAAAATTAATTATTCTGATATATTCTACTTTTAATTCTATTTCGGAATTTCAAAATCATATCTTCAGAGAGAGAATCTCAGAAAATATCGAGTTCGAAATACGTAAACTCGAAATATCTCCTATATATAATTGATTAATTTCTTCCAATAATATCTTTTATTCTTATTTTTGAATGGCCAGTACATTTTGTAAACGTTCGTTAAGCATTACAAGTAATTAATATTGGGAGATATTGTGTTTTGAATTTTAATTCTGAGAGATAACTATAATTGTAGTGATGTTCGATTACATGATAGTTTTGTGAGACCATGATAATGCAAAGAAAAGAAAAGCAAACAAAAAGAAAATGATTTTATGCAAACACTAACTGAGAATATCCGAGTTGCGATTCATTAGTTTCAAGGGCCTGAAATTCAAGAGGATTTTACTCTCAAACAGCGGAAATAAGGAATGAATCGAGTATATTCGAATTATTTGTGTAATAAATTTTTTTCAATTCTTTTCTAACAAATAGAATCTCAATTAAATTTTGTTGTACGTCTAAATTTTTTTTCTTAAATCATAACAGAAAGAAAAAAAAAGATAAATAAATAATAATGATCAATTAATATGTGACTATTGAATAAAAATTAAAATGGAGTAAAAAATAAAAAAGAACTCTCAAGGTACAAATAAATGATATTAATTATACATTTTTTTATATTTTAACGTTGCCAAAAATATTAATTTTATATACGAAGCTGAAAAAGGTCCAGGAGCCGCTGAATGAGAATTAATAATGTGATTTCGAAGACTTTTTGTACAGTAATGCTTTTTTACTACGAAATAGTGGTGAAAAAATGAAGTTGTTGAAGTTGTGTGTCACTACGTTCGTCACATACATACGGGGTATCTTATATACGATATGGAAGCTTGAACATTATTTGAGGAATGAGCTGTCGTATAGAATGCCCCAAAAAATCAATTGCAATTATATACATTTAGCGACATTACATTTCTTTAAGAAGACATATGAGGAATGCCGATACTTCATTATAACGAGGAGAAAGCAGATCTATCAATTTTCAAATCTCTAAAGATTTGTTAATCATTGAATTTCTGCTTCTTTGGAGGAATCGTTTCTTCTTCTATATCGTTTGTTACCGTACGTGTTTGGCCATTTAATTCCGTTTTATCTGACGTGGTAATATAAAGATAAAAAAAGATTATATAGGATTGCGTGCGTCTGATCATTCTACATGTACGACGAGAATACGGGCCTAGCATTAAGTGTTAAATTTTAAGTCATACTTGAATCTCAGGATTCTTAGATCCTGGGATCCTTGCAATAATCTGCCGATCCGTTTTCTCCCTCCGCTGTCATAGGGTGCGTTCCGAGTTACGCACAAAACGCATGATGTATCATTTTATCTTTCTTTATTATTTGATAACAAGGGCAAATGATGCATTATATGTCATGCGTAACTCGGAAGATCCATAGATTCTATAATTTTACGTTGGCGTATCGCGCTCTTCGCAGCCAAAGGGTTAGCTCTTGTAGCACTCGTATTGTGCAATGTCCTATACGCAAAGGGTAAAGCACTGATACGAGAGGGTAGTGCCGGGACAATGTTGCTGGCATCAGGTTTAAATTAGTCATTAAGAATAGCTCAAATCGAAAGCGATAATATTATATATATATATATATATATATATATATATATATATATGTTTATATATATGTAATATATGTGCTCAATATATCAATCAAAACTATAATATCCCGCGATATATCAGACATACCGATCGGCGCATGGTAGAGAAAAAAGTAAGAAAAACATAACTACAAATTAATCTTATAATAGATTACTATCTGATTAATATTATATTTTTATAATAAAGCGCAAAATTGAAAAAAATGTACATTTAAACGTAGATTAATGTTCAAAAAATACGAATAACGTCTAAAAATTAACTTATCGGTTTTAAATTATATATCTATACCGTAAAAAGCAGCGGATAATCTCAAAAACTTAAGATTATTACTTAAAGCAATCGTAATAAAAAAATGTTGAAATTTAGGTGTACTTTTTTAAATTTTTAACGGTAATTAATAGGAAAGAAATTCTAAAACATATTTATCATGCATCAAATTAACATATGCTTTAGTAGCATTTTAAGCAATGTGCGGCATTATTTTGATTAGCGTAAAATAAATAAATTCGTTCTTAAATCTATTTATATATAATACGTATTGAACATTAATTTGCATTTAAAAGTACAAATTTAATATAAAGTGCTTTATTTCTTGTTAAATATTAAATGGATAATAATATATTGAAGTATTAGTTTTAATCAATTCTTTCTTTATTTTATCTTTACATGACGACGTATCAGTTGTTCAGTAAGCGTGCCTTAAATAATTGACAGACATGTAACACATTGTCGTATAATAAGTAATTCAATTTGACAAGTAATTTGAGTAAGTTAAAAGAAAGTTAATTATAAGGCAAAAAGTGTTCTATTCTACCTTTTAAGCAAGTGTACTCCAAATTTTGCCTTAGGAAATTGTTTCGTATTTGTGTGTAAAATATTTAATAAAGAAATTATTGATTATTTCATTTTAGATTCTTTACAATAAAATTCTTTACTTTTAATCCTTAGTAACATTTTATAGAAACAATTATTGAAAAATCGCTCTTAATCATCTTCTAATGGAGTACCTTGCGTATTATGATTGATGACTGTGATCTACAAAGGAATAGCTAGGTGAAAATAGTTAAGCAAGACAGGACGCACGCTTCGCGATTCGGATAATGCATTCGTATACGCGAATAAACAGCTTAATCGCTGTAAGAATTTGTTGCATTTCCGTTTCTTCTAAATTTTGCAAATCAGTGGTAAACACGAATTCTCTTTTTTTTTTTGCACAACTTGGAAAATCATCGCTATATCTATTTTTGCGCGAATTTGTCAGTGCAACTCGTGCAATAAATTCATAATAATCAAGAGTGACCATAAACTTCCCAATGCAAGAAAGTTTTTCCTCTTTATTAATGTTAATTTATTAAATTAATTGTTTTTTCACGTTCTTTTGAACACATTTTATTGACTTCACTCTTTTCTGATCGTATCAAAAATTGCGAAGATATCTACATAAATTATTAGGGATTTAAAATTCTAGAATTTATTTCTACTTTCTCATAGTCAATATATTTTATTTACAGCAACATATCTAAAGATACTTTACGAGTAAATATTCAATTATAATTAAATATAAAGTATATGATTCTGAGATTGCTGAGAATTTTAATTCGGAAGAAATAAATTTAACGTTTGTAAAGTCAATCTCCATTTTTGAAATTTAAGGGAAACTTAGTTTCCCTTAAAAGTTTCTCAAAGTAAATTTTTTATTAATTCTTTTTAAAACACACACAGACAGATATATATATTAAACTGACAAGCAAAAAAAATTTAGCAAGGTTTCAAGCGTTCCAATGGATTGTTACTCCCTTCAAATTGTCTGTTCAGAACAAGATCCAATTGAAATTTTCCCAGGATCTCCTATAAGACCTTTAAAAATTGCATTTATAAAAAAAATTTTTGAGGCTAGAAAATTTTTCTTACGAGTGCTATATCGTTTTATAATTTTGACATCTTCAAATCAAGTGTCTCAATTTGACAATAAAAAACTCATTATTAGAGAAAAAGAAATGAGTACATAATACAAAAAAAAATATAATTTAATTAATTGAAATAAACTACATATACCAAATAAGGGCAAAAATAGGAATGGAATTTCAATGGAATTATAATTGGTGATCCAAATAATTCATACCTAATGTATTATCAAAATTTTCGATAATGTATAAATTTACCAAAAAACATACTATATTTAAAATGTACTTTATTTAAAATCTGAATTAAGCCATTTTTACGCCAAATCAAACATGTATTAAGGAAAACCGAAACGTTGATTTAAAAATCGTTAAATCGTCGTGCTAGAGAACAACCTTTGAATCGTAATATTTTTTAATAAAAATTTAAGGGCACGAAACTTTTGAGCTGAGATTTAAAAAAATTTTTTTCTTGTCTGTCTAATATATATATATACATATGCATATACATATATATAAAATGTTGATGTAACTAAATTCAAATAGCATAAATATAATCTAAAGAATATCGAAAAGATGTATAAATTTGAAGAAAACTTTTATAGCATTTTTTAAACATTTTTTAACGTACGATTTAGAAATTTCTATTTTTAGAAATTTATACGATTATTCTTCTTAATAATATAAATATTAATATAACATGTTCGTCACAAATTATGTAACGTTTGTGAAATTTTGATAAAGAACTCGAAAATTTCGAAACAACTGTTAATTGTATCACGAAAGTAAATACGACAATATTTATCTTAAGGCCGAATAATGAACGAAGATATACGTGGGAGAATATATCTAAAAAAACAATCTTGCGGTCAATGGTGTACAGATAAATATATTCCTTATTTCGCGGTTTGCAGCGTGCGTGTATTTTCATATTTATGAATGCGAGAGAGAGAGAGAGTAGTATGAGTAAAATGATATTGTAACTATAATGGCAAACAGTTTGTGCCGTTAGAAAGAAAGCGCAGGAAATATATTCTGGCAATGATCTTTTAAATGTGTATCAACTGTTTTTTACTCTTTCCAAAATCTTTATTCTTCTTTGACTAAATAATATTTATTATCACACTCAGATAAGATTATTATTTATTCAATTATTTGATACAAGAATGATATTTAATATTTTCCCATAAAAGAGCTTGAATTGAGATATTTTTTGACAATTTTAATATCTAAATAATAGATTACATTTTTATTTATTGAAACAATTGTTATTAATGTCCAATTTTTTCACCTCTAGATAATATTATCCAAGAGATATCTCTCAGAATACAACGAATAAGGTTATCCGCAACTTATCTGGAAGTGAAAAAATTGGACATAAGTCAATCTTCTCAAGTTCTTAA
>Ga0157363_1006273_pt1 | contig 11160 bp, 7 predicted proteins | sample AttsexASBM1_FD_111477 | JGI IMG/M metagenome (GOLD analysis project Ga0157363, IMG submission 111477) | Fungus gardens microbial communities from leaf cutter ant in Ribeirão Preto, State of São Paulo, Brazil - Atta sexdens ASBM1 | ecosystem: Host-associated > Fungi > Mycelium > Unclassified ...
GTAGCTTCCAGCTCTCCTAGTTGCATTTCTTCGATTATTAGACAGAAGATCCACTCGGACTGGAACACGTTCCGATTTCTTCGTGAAGATCAGTAGTCGCTTTCCAGGTCGTCATGCGGAATAACGTGATTTATCCTGATGATTATACAGAGTCTATCTCAGCTGAAAAGATCATTACTTTGAAAAATAACCATCAATTATGAATAAATCAGTTCATTAACTGACTTTAGTTATATACAACATTTTCTAAGCTTGAATAATGAGAAAAATATTATTTCAACAATTTTTCTAATATTTTTTAATTGAAGAAAAATATATGGAAATTTTATTTGGTACGTCGCATATCTCCTGACTACCCCAGACATACTGCATTGATTAGGCAGTCGACATCGTTTATTTGCCGTATTATTCCGAAGGATAAGAACAAAAAGCAGCACATTAAATCGATTCTGTTGACATTATACATTCGAGAATAACGAATGACTCCGACTAAATAACTGTTTAGATCGTTTATCTTGGAGCATCTTGAATATTTTCCCCATCATATATCTATTCGGCCTACCGTTTCGTGCGTACTATGGTAATATGCCGATGGACATTGTAACCGGATGTCCTTCGTATTGAGAAAGACAAAAAATAGAATGAAGGAATAATAGGTGGAATGGTAGTCGAGATAATCTATTTTGCATTAATATTCCTGTTGGCAGGCAATAGTCATTGAAATTGCGAGCTTCCAGAGCGGGCATAATCGACGATTGGCTCATAATCTTGGGAATCAACACGAAGGGAGGTTAAATGGTGAATGAGCATGGAGTTCAAGAAGCGGAAGAGCCGAAGAGGGAAGGACGATGGAAGAGCATATTGCCGCGGGATGTCGAGCGCCTCTAAACATTGTAAATCGTGAAAATCGGACGCATGTAAATCCCCGAAGTACCTCGCAGCAGTAATGAATGATCCCGGTTAATGTTGGAAGGGCGTTATTACCGGATCGCAATTGCTATTTCAGAAGTAAAGCCATTCTTTCATATGATGATCAGACAGACCAGGATCTGCGGCGTATTTATTACATGCACGGAAGTATGTCTTCCAATTTTTCCTCCTTTTGTTTTATAAACTGCACAATTCTGAAGCATATCTCTGTAGTTCCAAATCAATAGCATCTAGTCGTATGCGATCGACGAATTATCTGATGTCTCGATCATTAATCCGACTAATTATCTATTTTGAAATATGAACACGCGATATCTGCCGTTCTAATCCATATTTTACTGTACAACGTCTTGTCTAGGATGAGAGAGAGTTGCTGAATGAAACTTTCGTTTGTAGGACCTGTCCTGCGTAATTTTGTTCTGGGTAATTTTCTATACTACTGGAAACGAACATTTTTCATTGTGTGACACGCTGATATTAATATCTCTTCAGGTTAATCTCAGTGTTCTTATTGTAGCTTTCTTTTTTCTGCAGAATTCTCAGGTTTCTCATAATATTTGTAATCGTCCGGAAAGCGCAGTATAGCACTAAGATACATAAAATTCATTTCATGAGATAAGAAGCATGCTGAGATATCTATTTCTGCGTTGCAAATTACTACTCTGCTCTTATTACTAGTCGTCGAAATGGATGTTGCATAACAGAACCATATTTGTCATGTGAAAGTGAACGATTGTCATGTCGATGGTCCGCGACGCAGGACCAGTTTAAACTGTATGCTTCACAATGCACTAATAATAAGGAAGGCTCGATCACGACCCGAGATTTTATGAACTCGCGCGTGTGGCCTTTCGCATCGTGAACGACCACGATGCGTGCTATGGCACTCAAATCATTTGTGACAATGAGCGATTCTGCAAATGTCGATGACACGCCACGGAGAACAGAGCGGTCATTACGATCGGTACACTCGCGAACCGTGAACGATCGCTGGAAAATTATCGTTCCGGGCGCGACCGGCCACGCTCTTGTCATATAGCATTTCCGATTGCAACATAAGTTCTAGTTTTCAAACGAGACGTCATTCGTGCGATAGAAGATGACATTTGACATTTTGTCTATTTAAACAGATAAATGATGATTAACAAAAATGTTGTAAGGTGACATGAAATTTCTCATGTCTTGTATTATATTTAAATATTTCTTGAACGATAATAAGAGCACATTATTTTTTACTTTCATTTTGAATTATATATTCGAATAAGTATTTTTAATTAAAAGAATATTAAAAAAATATGTGACTTAGATGATTATAAATTATTTGTTTCTGCAAACTCTATTGAAGCTAGTCAACAATGATATTAAAGAAATATTAATTTGATTGTGAGACGGAGTTTGTCTTTTCTTTTTTTACATTTTAAGTTCGTTTTTGTTAATTGCAACTGAAGAAGTACAAAATAAATTGCGTGTATATACAAATTGAAATGCTGTATTTAGTAAAAGCAAATACGTTTGAAGCATCTATCGTTCCGGTTGAGATTTTAAATATCATGTTACTCATATATCGCAAAAATTGTTGACCTAAAAAACCAGTCAACCTTTATTATAATATATGTAGTTTGTATTACGCGATAAAAAACGGATGTAGAATTTTTTCAACATTATTTTTGTATGCCGAACATCATTCATATGCATTATTTTATCGACATAATTTCCATACGATAGATCGGATAGATTAATAATAATGTTTGATAACCGCACACGCGTTCACTATATTTAATGTTGAGTCCGGTTCCTTTTTTTCGTTTCTCGGTTCAGCAAACTCGGCTGGTGTCATTGCAGAAAATCAAACTATCAGTTGTGTTGATCTTGTAAAAAGCCAATAGTCCTTGACTGAAATAAGGCTATGTATTACCAGTTAGAGAGTCGCGTTATTACATTATTTGACCTGCATTACATTCGTTTCGTCGATTAGCTCGATTCTAAAAGAATTTACGTAAAAAACCTGTGCTTGATGCTATCTTGAGACGCAAAAATTCAACATTCCTATCAGAGCACGTGATTTAATACTCTCGTGTAATTTATTTACAATCGTCTCTTATCGCGATATCGTCGCTCGTTGTTTCCATAATTATTTAAATTTCTTTTATGTTTCTTCGAAGAGACCGAATTAATAATGTATCTCCCGAAGAGCGATTGCAAATGTATAACCTTCTATTAATTAATCCCGCCGTATTGCGTAACGAAGTTCCGTACTCTCTTCTTAAAATAACGGTTTCTCAGGATGATAAAGCACTATTTATTCGCAGCAGAGTCACGTAGTCACTTTGACAGTTAAGACAAGCACGCTTTTAATCAACACAATAATCCTGTGCGCACTAATTAATTGAGAATCCATAGTCATACATTTTCGACAAACCTAACAAAGCAATGTAGCCAGGCATTTTTCATATTTCTTGAATTTCTCCAATGTATCTTGAAACTATCTCTCTCGCTTTCTTAGACTATTCAACGTGTAATCCTTTTTACCTTATTTCTTCCTCATTAGGAGATCTCGATCATTTCATCATTGATCGATGATGCGTGGAGACCGTTACACTGATTTCAGTATTCAATTCAACTATAGTCTCATTATTATCCTAATTAGTAATTGACGAAGCATACGATTTGTAGATGCGCTCGATTATAGATTATAATGTTAAATTTCAAGAGTTAGCTTTCGTATGAAGTTCTAGAAGAACGATAATAATCGAACAGCTGTTTTTGCATCGATTCATTCGGATATCTTAGGACCAATTCGTTCCACATTTTGCTCTCCGTTTCAATCGTTAGCGACGTTTCTGAACGCCGTTAGTCGAATGTTAATTACGAGGATCGACAAGAAACGTATTCGTTTCGTAGAATGTAAAGTTTTTGTTTGCATACTTACGATTGTTGATGCATTATCGTAAGATACGGCATTTATCTACGCTAGTTGCGTTTACCGATCTTATCGCCATGAATGATAGTACCAATAAAACGGCAGAATCGACCCGTATCCAAACGGCAAAGTTTCCCGAGTGTTTTTTTCCGAAGAATTGCGCAAAAATGCGCCACAAACGGTTTCTTGAATGTCAGGTTAAACATCGCGCGACCGGAGCTTGATACGCTTAGTACAATAGGCTGGGAAAACTACTTGGAGAGCGACGCACTATATTCAGTTGCTTTATTACCAGGACTCATTATGCCACGATGTACCGTAAAGACATTAGGCTACATCGTTACAATACGTCCGCTACAATAATCCATTAGAATTCGTTATATAAACGGATACAATTTTTCTTTTTTGGGAAGCATTTGTTTGCGCTGGATCTCGTCTGCATTGTGATTTTAATGAAAGAAAGCACTCTCGCGAAGGGTCGCGTTCTCCAATTCACGCTAGAAGTGACGAAACACCCATGAAAAATATTTCTACTTGCTGCATCCTAACGCCCGCTTGGAGCAGGTATTGTTGCATCGCCACGAAGTATTCGACGATTGTTGATTTAGGATCGAGAGCAGCGTAAATAAATGTCAGTCGCAGAATGGAGTGCGACTGGGACGATGCACGATGTTCGTTTGTGATTTCGATCTCAATGTTAAACATTGTTGGTTATTACTGCACAAATGTACGTGCTCCCACATAATATGGTTTACGATTATGATAATTCGCGACATTTATGACATTCAAAAATCGCTACGGTTCGTGTTAACTGCCTTCGCATTTTGAGGGTAAAATCGTAAAAAGGCAATTGTTAAAACCGGTTGAAATCGAATGTCGCTCGTAAAAGAGAAATAACTTTGTGTTGTACGAATTGATATCAATGTAAATTTAAGTAGTTTATACATATAAATACACAAAAGCATGTTCTCTGCAACTTTCCTTTTACTTTGGTCATTATTAATTCTGTACTTCGAACGTTTCGTTATATCCATAACTCATCTCTCTGGAGAGAAATTATATAATTTATTATAATGTATATATGCTTTTAAAAATACTATTCTTTAAGATGTTTTATAGAAATTCATAATGCTGATGAAAGTCCAGAGAATCCAACTTTCATCTTAATGAAACCACTAATAGTCTACGTCGCTAGTTTAAAAAAAGTATTAACACTCTGTTAATGCCACTCATCTGCAGTGTATATTATTCAACTAATATCAACGGTACTTCCTCGCAGGATAATGTACGCAGTAGCATCCGTCAAGTGTACTCGTCCTTACCTGACGTAACCGGGTCGAGGCATCCCGTAAAAAATAAGTGTAGAGACTTTAAGTGTAGAGACTTACTGCCGTACGCTTCCACGTATAATCGAGAGCTGATTTCACGGTATTGCATCTAACATGATTCCGTCGTCCTATTCACGCTCTCGTTTTTTCATATCTGAATACGTAGCGAAGCTCGAATGCACCACGAATATACGCCTCTCGCTGATATTCGACATGAATGCTTTATCCGACGTCGCACCGCTTGATCGTCGCGCTTTTGAGTTGAGACACGATATATAACTGCATTCCATTGCATATATGCGGCGACGTGAGAGACGCGGACAGATGGACGAACGGAGACGCGGTTTTATTTTACGCCGTCGTAAACGGGAAAATCATATCGACGCCGAGAATGCGACGAGCAAGAATGTCGGAGATCGTCTCGAAGTATACGACACTTCGTTTTTTTCATATCGCACCTCTGCATGCACTTTGCGTTCTTCGATAACTTTTTGCAGACTTGCACTCACTGGTAACCGGTATTCCTGGCGAGATGGAATACCCCGGCGGTCTCGATTTCTAAGGAAACGAAAGCGTTTCATGACTTTTCTGTTTAATATTGCGGAATATTTAATCGCATAATTAAAAAAATCCGAAACATTTGATTCCAAAAATATGAAAGATATTAATTTACACAGATATTAATATTATGAATGTATGTGATAAAAATTAGTCATATTAATTCATACTTTAACAAATCTCGCATTTACATTCTGCTCAAAGGAATTTGTTACTTATTTTTTATTTAAAACAAAACAGTAGCTTTTAGAATTTCTAAAAGCATATCTGTGTAACAAAAATATTTTTATAAAATATATTTACGTATTTATTATTATAACATTGTGTAATCGGAGCTATTCTATCAAAATAGTTTAGGACTTTAAATCGTGTTTTATGTTACGTCGAGAATTACTGTGATAGAGTTCAGCTAAACTCTCATAAACTTGTTTTAATGCTGTATGCTATCGTGACAGTGCAATGTACGAGCTCGTTCAACTGCACTGTAATTTAATTAGCATCCCTTAGTGAGTTTGTCATTGTCGACTAAGCACGTATGAATCATCTCGACACTTATGAACAAGTATCTTTCTGCACTTTCATGTAAAGACACTATTTTATTCAAGTCAAAGACTAAACTATCATCTCCAAACGTTTTAAAGAAAATAAAATAATTTCTGTATTCCATTCTACAATTTTAAAGTTAAACGAAACGTATTATTTATTTTTTAATATAAACCTTATATAATTTGAAAGTAGATTTTCTGTTTTTTTCGATAGTATTACAAGATGTCATTTGATTTATTATTTAACTTAATATCGTTTATCGTCGCTACGCCATTAATTTGCTTCGCGATACAGTCTCTCCAAAGTTTCCAACGTAATTGATGTAATACGATCGTAAGTAGATAGTTAAAGCCGTCAGGGCTGTCTCTCGCATAGAAGGGTACGGTTCGATTGGTGAACGGCAAAATCGAGCCGACATGTCGTTAGCGCACTTAAAACCATTTAGCACTGTCATAGTTCCACAGATACAATTCGCGTACATTATATTTACGCCTTCACGATGCTCGTAAACTTTCTTCCGATACACACGGCTTACCTTCGTCACCGACACTACCGATATGCGTACGCGTGCACGCACTCGACGTATCGGTGTTGACATTTGGAATGCTAATATCGATTAGCGGAATATTGTCGCGGTGCGTGGTGCATGAGAATACGGCACTTGCGTATCTTGGCTAGAGGCGTATCTTGGCTAGAGGCATATGATATAAAAAGAGAAAAGAGAAGAATCGTAAAAAAGGGCTTTGCGCCAACACCAAGTCTCATTCCCTGTGTTGTTGTTTGCAAATAATGCTGCCTTGAAACACGTCGCTGCTTTCTGCGATCTGAGCATTATGTGCGGCGACGTGGGGGTTTATTTTATTCCGCTCATTACAAGATCTCCTCAAGCGTGCACCATGAGGGAAATATGGTAGAACTGCGAATTACGAAGAATTTGTACTATAAAGATCGTTTGTAGTCGAACGTACGGTATGAGTACGCGGCGTACGCCGGATTCCGTTTCACCTCCATCGTGTAATTCGTACGAAGGGCATAATTATTGTGTTCCTCGAGTGTCCATTTATTCATTTAATTAGCTGGTTTAGGAGAAGAGAAAAGAAAAGATGTGTAACGAAGTACCGATGTGAGTTACATTGTAATTGGCGTTTCGGAGCAGGTTGAAAACGTGGCTTACGCAGGACGAGCTTTATACGTGTATATAAATAAAGGTCTTGTGAAAGGTTATTAATATTGTGCAGCACCTACGCGCTACGTGACCGAATGAGATTTGCGTTTTGCCACCTCCAGGTGTCATAATAGTTCAGATCCTTGACGGCGAGCAACTCCAGAATTAATTTGTAACCGGAAGACGTAGGCACAGCTGATATACCTGAGGACTTAGTTGTTGAACGATATCACGTATATAATGCGACATAATTTCAAGTCCATTTTACCTTTACACCAGTAATCTTTTACATTGCAAAAAGACGCACAGCTTGAGCTGCAGATTTTCGGCACACGACAATACTACGACGGGTAATTTTATTAGAAACCACGACGGAAGTGAAAGTAAAACACAATGCGCCTCATGCTTCACGAAGATGGTAGTCGGTCTAACGCGCAACGCTAATTACAAACCCATAATGATATGTTTCCCAGTTTGACATTCTCTTGCCTTTCTATGCATCAACATTTCCTCTACCATATCGTCGAGTGCAGTTTCGTAATATTATCGATTTTAAAAGACATTCGCAGCGTATTTTTACAGACCATGTATCGACAGATGTTAATCTGAATATTTTTATACGTGGAATATGCTAAAATCATCACATGCATATCCACGAAGGAGGAGTTAAGGTAAACATCCTCAGGCAAAGATATCATAAAGTCGAGGAACACAGCTAGCCGTAGACAGTTATTACGGATCATTCGGTTCCCAAGGAAGATTCGTTTTCTTGCAGAAGAAGAGAGCATAAGCTAACAAACTCCGTATCTCCGGAAACGATTTTTACAACTGATTTTGCCTCTTTTCGACGGGGATTGAATGGCCAACCTTGAGCTCGGAAACAGAAAATTTCTTTTGTGTCGCGATTATCGCGACGGTTGATTGGCTGACCCCCCAACCGACTCGGTGACCATGACGATCTGAGAAAATGCTATAATAATATACCTTAACTGATAGGTTCTCTCTCGATTTTCTCACTTTGATCTTGATGACTCTTGTCACGTCGGCTGGCCTTACCTTGTCCCTTGGTGGGTTTTCAAAGAACCCGTTAATAGCATGCTACGAAATACAGTAACAACAGTGATAATAATGTTGACGTACGTTTATCGTATTCAACCCAAGCATTTTAGTCCATCAAAGTTGCATACGTACATATGTAATGCATACATAAAAGTCTCTCTCGAGATTCTTCCTACCAACAAGATTTTGTTTCCACCGTCTGATATTAACATAAAAATTATAGTTACTATTATGTAAAAGAATTTATGCCTGTCAATTGATTATACGACTATTAAATATTAACTATAATAATTGAAAATTATATGGAGAAAATTCAGGAAATATGAAAAAGTGTAATTCAAAAAATATGAGAAGTATAATTCAAGAAATATAAATTTTTCTACATGTTAAAATAAAATGCGTATAACCGCTAGATGTAAATCGCGGCATGATAAATGTTAATTTGAGTTGAAACAAAAAAGATCGGTAGCCGCAAAATCATGATTCACGTGCGATATCTCTATAGGATTTCTCATGTTACACGTCGTATTTTCCAGCTGATCAATGTTCTCGTTTCTACGGATGTTCGACGAAAGAGTACATCTCGCTAAGCAGAAGCCGCAATTTATCTTGATACATAGCGAGAAAGAAGAGGACGCCGGGATGTTGGGCGCATTTACGACGAACTGCAAGAGCGTGTAATTCCACGTCTGCACGAATGCGGATAGACATATCCTATATTCACGCAACCGACTAACCCACGGGACAGTTCCGCGCTGTCGGTGCACAAGCGAATACGCTGCCGTTGTTACATACGATACTCTGGGCTCCATGTGTTTGAACATTTTATTCGTATACGATGTCCCTGACGGTAGTTTCATGTTCGAAGAAGTTTATTGAGATACGTGTGAAGTATATATTCCCGAGTATACGTAATATACATATGTGTAAACAGGAGTATTAATATGTAGATAGGGATAAGCCTGTTTCCTTGGAAAAATCCAAAATGTCATCATCAAATGAATGTCATAGCAGTCAGTTTAATGCAGGCCTGTCCAATTTGAGCTCCGGAGCCAAAACCCAAAGCCATTGACGCAAAATAATTCAATGTGAGTAAGATTTTTAGGAACTATAAAGTGTTGATAAGAGTTACTCATATGCGTATGGACACTTTACAGTTCTCGAAATCTTATCTACATTGAATTTTTTTTTGCGTCGATGGCTTTGCGTTTTGACTTAAATTGAACAGGCCTGGTTTAATACATATAATGATTACATATATCAAGATTATATACATTCGATGTATCGGCGTCATCGAAAGAAACATTTGTCCGATGTTATCGCGCGATCGATGTTATGGCCGCGGAGACGAAAATCATGCAATATTTCTATACAATATAAATATTTGCACAGTTATAAACTTATGAATCGATGTAGAGAAATTTTTGACATTTATGTCTCGAGGCATTACGCGAAGTTTTCGCAATGTACGGATTATATAAACAATAAAATTTATAATATCGTTGAGAGATTAAGAAATTACATAAAATTATATAAATATATGATTGTGCAATAAAATTTCAAACAAGAGAATATATATTTGAAAGATGTATCCTTGCTCCATTTTTATAGTTTTTATTTTTGAATTAACAATGACCTCGTTGTGACACAGCTTTCATAAGTGCCGATTTATGCATAAATAAAGTATATATTCTATCATGTAAATTGCAATAAATTACGCACAACCTTGCGCGTTGTTATTAAACGCAAGAAACTTGCACAGAATTATTAATTACAAAAATCTGCATCACGGCCTAAGATGTAGCGCAACATAAAATGTTCCTGATCCAGGAACATAAAGAACGAGTCTTTCATTCTGCTCTTATACCATGACTCATCGTTACTTCGTTATATCGTTTATCGCGTTGCGTTCGAATATAGTCACGCGCTGATGTCATTTGAAGAGTCTATCTAGTCATTTCAAAAGGCGTATTAATGTACTATTAATATTGACCAATTGGACGATTTGTCCTCATAGACACCCGTCGCAAATTTATCCGTCAGGTAGAATCGTAAATAATCGAAAGTATATACGTGTTGACGATCCAATCGAGTTGGTGGTGGCAAAAAAGAGTCGAGTGATTTCCAGAAGTCATCCAGTTCGAAGTATACCGCCTAAACTACTTCTCGTGGTCATCTCCAAGGTCCACTCCGATAATTCTGGGACGTCGACGCGGCCACGCTTGGCAAACTTGCGAATCTGGTTTTTCTTCCTGCGCGGCGCGGCGGGGCGCATTAGCATCCGTCAGCAATTATGCGAATTCTCGCGGTGCGAGTGCCGCTTACCTCCGGGGTTGGATCGGACCGGTGCCGCGGTGGTGTCAACGGCCCTCCGAGCACGTTCATAAAATTCGGTCGAGAAACGTTGATCGCGCGTCGATATCATTCTTGATTCTCGACACGGTTTCAAGTGTCCTTAAAGTACGATGCGGTTTCGTCATTGCAAATATGTTGATTTTTTTTTACTCGTTTACGAGGAGCGAATATAAATATAAACGTATGCAAATCAATATCTTGTCAGAATTTTTTCTTTAATTTTTATTATAATCTTCATGATTTGAGAAGTCTGCCAACAATCGTCATAGAAGTGTATATTGTGTTGAATATAATAATTA
>Ga0157363_1006274_pt1 | contig 11159 bp, 6 predicted proteins | sample AttsexASBM1_FD_111477 | JGI IMG/M metagenome (GOLD analysis project Ga0157363, IMG submission 111477) | Fungus gardens microbial communities from leaf cutter ant in Ribeirão Preto, State of São Paulo, Brazil - Atta sexdens ASBM1 | ecosystem: Host-associated > Fungi > Mycelium > Unclassified ...
ACAACTAATTTACATAATTTTACTTTAATTTTTCTAAAAGACTAAGTTTAAAAAATGTGATTGTTTCACGAGCAATTTCTCTATTAAAAATATACAACGACTTTATATCACAAAAAAGGTTTTAAAAAAGTAATAACTGAAAATGTTACGTGCAATGAAAATATTAGTTGCTATACTTACACGTTCGATCGGAGGCAAGTAACGATTGGCTTAAATTACTGAGCTGACTGAGCGGTTGACTACCAGAAATCGGCGAGCTACTGCTCGTCGTGGCGGGCTTTAAGGAGAGATTTAGGGGCGCGTCCGAATCGTTGATGTTGTTGTTCGCGTTGCTACTACTGCTGCTACTGCTGCTAGTATACGTCGGTGGCGCCGACAAAACGGAGCCGTTCGTTGAATGGGCCGGCAGTTTGATTACTTCTACTCGATCCACCGAATCTCTGTATTCGTTCGAGTCGGTCTGAAGAAAGACGAAACGTGCAACAATTACATGACATATCGCGCACAAGTACAGATTCGTGTAGCGGATATAAAATTAAGGAAGCAATTTAATTTCGCAACTGAGTGAAAATAAATCTTTAAATATTTGTCATACTAAAAGGTAGTAACAATAGATGTTGATTGATTGCAATTTTATGCTTGAGTGTTTCGGAATTGTGAGCGACACATGTAGTGACTGAACGTACCCCCGTGCGATTGTACTTTCTCGGTTCTATCATTAGCGACGAGGACGATGTCGTGTTTGTCTGATGAGCACTAAGGGTAGGGACGGGCGGCGGATGTACGCTGACGCTGGGAGTGTCCAAGGATATTGTCTTCTTCCTGCCGCGGTTTGTCGTTCCAGGAACCTTTGGACCGACTATACTCGACGTATACTTGATAATCTCCGTGTCGGGAGGTAGGCGCACACCTCCCAATATACTGCTAGGGTCACTAGATAAAACATCACTGTGAAATTATTTATTCTTTATGGCAATTGAAGTAGATTAAATTATGTAATGAGAGAGAGAGAGAGAGAGAGAGAGAGAGAGAAGATAATTGAACAGTGAGGTTCAAGAATTTAATTGTATTAAGATTTAAAAAAATGGACCTACTTTATATATTCTAATTTCAACCATAAATCAATCAGAGCTTCGTGAAAAATCTATCGCGTAATTGAATTAATATATTCACCTTCCTTCCTTCGCAGAACTGTCGCGATAGGAAAAACGATAGCGTGAAAATACAATTTTTTAGCGAGTTAAATAAAATCAATCTTGACCTTGTTTATTAAATATGCGAAACGAATAATCTCTCACCTGACGACATTGGATTGCGAATTTGGCGTACTGCTGACCGGGGTACTGTGATGAGAAGATGTCACTGGTGGTTGAGTGGACACCGGCAGGCTGCTGCTCGTCATACTTGGCGTTGTTGAGCTACTACTGCTAGCTGGCGGCGTCTTGTGACTCTTGCTTGACTTAGCTGCTCGGTCGCGAAAACGTAAACACAATTGTACATCTATGATGCATCTAAATCTAGATTATCTTCGAAAAAACGTCCGCGTTCATCTCAATCCAAGACCGGCAAGATTGTCAATTGTTACGAAAGTAAGTTCATAGTTTGAAAAGTCTCAAGTTTCTACCTCATTAACAAGTAACCTTGTTTAACTCGAACTTGAGAGAAATTTTAAAATTATATTATAATTTCAAATATAAATAAAAATACACAAAACTCAAACATCTTGCTCGCAAAATAGAAAATAATTATAGTGATAAATAAAATGACGAGAAAAAGCCACGTAAATATAGCTTAGATAAAAACAAACATAAAAATATCGTAAACACAAAGGAAGAAGTAAAAATTGTATCTTACGTCATCAGATAATTTTTTAATATTTAGCATTAAAAAGAGAAAATAATTGAAAATATTCCGAGCGACGTTGTTATCTCGAAAAGACTCGGCGATTGAGGATTAAGAGTACGGAGGCGAACGTTTCTCGAGCATTGTATTATGCAACATTGTCGTTGTTACTTACACTTACTGGACTTGTGGGACGAGAGGGACGGGGGATTAAGTAGAGAGGCGGGATAGGGTGGCAGGAGGCTTTCGGTACCGGGCGGAAATCCTGGAAGTCCTGCCGCTCCTTGTAACCTCGCGAGGTAGTCTTGCGCCGCCAGATGAGAGGCCATTGTCCACCATGCAGTGGCTGCTGGATTGATGCCTGCAACACGAACGATACATCCGGTAAATCCGCCCGGTCTATAAAATTCGTGTTTCTCTTGAAACACTGCTCAACGCTTGACTGTCCGAGTCTGAATGAGCCAATGACAGATAGATATAACAAAATATTTTTCTAAAAGAGACGTCTTACAAATAAGTAAATTTAAACTGTCTAAAATAGTCAAGATATCTTATGGAAAAAAAAGATCTCTTCGATTTGGATAGATTAAAAATTTTATTGTATAAACGATTGAGGTCGCATAGTGCATTCAATCAAACATATAAAACATGTTCTATTGCACCATGTTTTGTATGTTTCATTTGAATACCCGATTTATCCTAATTGATAGGACTTTCAGAAACGTATGAAGGAGAGATGAGTATAAGAGACGGGTGAGAAGAGGAGAGTTGGCGGAAAATTTACTTACCCAGACTTGCAGCTTGACTGGCGGCCACGCTGAGCGTACCGAGGCTGCTGTGAGGGTACGGGGACGGGGGTGGTGCCGAGGCTGGTGTGTGACCCCCAAAGCCAGGCGCTGAGCCCCCTCGGCCCAGAATAGCGTAAGCCGAGGGCAAATGGGGAGCCCCCAGGCCATAACCACCCGGCATCCCGCCGAAGAGTGACGATGCTGCGCTGTCGCCTCGAGACCAGTATGCTGCTAAAATTAGAATCGGGGAGACCGTTATGAATGGGTGCAAATCTGCAAATTTGGCACGTATCTCTTACGTAAGCTCGATAAGTGATGTTCGAGCGAACGACGCTGTTTCGCTGAGAAATCGCATCGAAGCAGAAATAAAGTTAGATAATAAGAACGACGCTGTCTATTTTGTAGTAGAGAACACTTATCGATATATAATAGACCGGAAACACCAATTTCAAATCGGTTGATTTTCTACCTTGTCTACTAAAATCGATAACTATTTATGTAGTTTATTTTTACTGATAAGTATTTACATACTCACGATAAGTAGACTACTTTTCTCAGTTGTCGCAAATAATTCCAACAGTTTTATTTTCTATGATGTCGTTGCTTTATAGAATATAATTTTGCGTTACTCTATTTAATGATGATAACCTCGATTTTGTGGTATTGAACGAACAGTGCGATAACTGTTTTGCATAGACTCGTGTCAATGCCTAGCGTATTGCGTATCAAAACCTGCCCGCGGCGATTTGAGTAAATTAATTAATTACCCAGTAGCAACGTGTATGTTATTTGTTTACGTGATAATGCCGCACGTTAGAGCAATAACGCTAATTTATAGAGTTCTATCATGCAATGGAATACATTTACGTGTTCGCGGAAAAATCATATGATAGATCGAAACGTACACCCACGCGAATCTCATATGCGACGAATAAATACATTGCTCATTGGGAAATGATTTCGTTACAAATGCACTGTAAATGTTTGTGAACAGTTCGAGATTGTTAAATATGTCATGATAATTTTGTAAAATGTTTTTTCCTCCCGTGCGAAATATTTTGCAATATTTTGAATGAGACAAAAATATGCATCGGGTATACGTGTTCCATTAAATTATGAATTTTTTGCTTATAAATTACACTTGCGCAAAGGAGTCCAAACAAACTGGTGTGCGAGGTCTTCTTAACAATTCCATAATTAAAATCTCTATCAAATCGTGTTACAGCATTAACCGTTACAAGTGTTACAATAATAACAATGAAGCACCCTCTGTAACACAAGAGCGGATAAGTGATATAATTGAATAAATTATGCATGTGTATTATAATTTTAGAAACTAAGTGCATGTATCCAATACAAATGTGATGGAATAAATTCACGGATGTCAAGAATTTGTTAGAATAAATATCAGTCCTATTGACATTAGCGAAAATTAAGTAATTTTTTTTTAAATAGATATTTTAATAAAAAAATCTTGATCATACTTTTTTCTTATCGTTATCAAATATTGATTGAAAAATATTTTATTTTCGAGAAAAAACTACGATATTTCTAAAAAAAATGAGATCAAAGAATTCTTATAGCTGAAGAAATGTGCAACTTTAACTTTAACTTGATTGCGCAATTTTTCGTTTAGAAATTCGAGCGAATTGTCGGAAATAAGTTCATCATGCAGTCTTACGATATTAGTTTTGTAAATGGTTGTACCCAATCGCTCACGCGGGTCGTATTCGCACAATTTATTGTTACGAATGCCGACGCAAATGTACCGTTGATTTTCTACGAGTGCGACGGCCTTGAGCAAGGCCGTGGCATTGAAATCTGAGCGCCGCTTTAATTTATACCGGTCGTTGAACTCCGTACTCCGGCTTATACGACTGCTTCACCCAGTGAGCAGCCATCGCCGCCGTTGCAGCCGCATAATAGTTTACGTGCATACGCATGTGTTTACAATTCCCTGCCATTGCTGAATACAGTGAATGAGACACGCGAGATCAAAGTTACATTCGTCATCGATTTTTTATGGTCTTTAAACTTTTCTGCGCGAAACACCTCGTCGGAAATGGTCGGAAACCCGAGAAACGAATGTTTGATGTTTTTACGAGAGGTTAAAAATTCAACTTTCTTTTTTTTTTCTTTCTCTTATTTACCTTCTTTTTCAACTTGGCGTTCAGCATGATCGTAAGTAAATTGCAGACCTAGAATTGAGTTGGCTCAGTTCCAAAATATGTCGATGTACCAAAAGATCCGATAACCACGAGAAAAAGAAAGTTAACCGAATGATATTTGAAAAGGCATTAATCAATCAATAACTATAACCTTTCGCGCTTTTTAATTCACTAAGCCCCGTCGTAATTTCATTCACCATCAATTTTATGGATGTTACACAATATAGTTCGTGTATACCGCCCGGCTCCTGACCTCGATTGTCCACGGCGACCCTACAATAACGCGCGGAACAATTTTCTTTTCTTAATGACTTAACGACGAGCGGAAAATCGTATCGTGCCTTCCTCTTTAATCTAGATACTTTAACAGCAGTCCATTATTCGAACGACCGGCGGCCGGTTAACGCATTAACTGTGGCCGCCATTTTCGGATACATTTGATGTAACGTTGTCGTGTCGGAGCTCGTATAAAGACAGTCGATAAAATACGGCTCGTTGGAAGGAGCGGCGGCGACGGGCGTGTTTCCGTGTCCCAACGTTGCCTTTCCATTCGACATGAAGCTACATTAACATGTATCCACGAGTGGCATGACCTAATATCATCGGATGGAAATTACGCCCTTATCGATTCGATACATAAACGACTTGACGCCTTGAATAAATCAATGTTTTGTTTAGATTATCATAATGTAGCGTGCGGATATATTCTCGTGAAAAAGAAGAAATGCGAGATGTGAAACGTGTTAGATTAATGAGTAATCAATCGAGTTCAAGAGACACTTTGCTCTTTTACGTTCTTGTTTGATGATACTGCTGTTACTCGATCTATCTTGTATTTATAAGACGTCTTTGAACATCTTTCCTGTATTTTTAACACTACCGTGTCTCTAGATATTAGAATAGAAATCAAAGCGTGCGCTTATTTATAGATTTGTTGTGAGTTGCAATTTGTGTAATCATAGATTTTTATACTGGAATCTCGTTACACATTAATGTAAATATAGTACAATATTTATCGCTTTAACACGTTTAATTATATCTCGTAGTATCCTAGATCTCTATTACTATACGTATATGTACATTTAATATTATTTGCATATATAATATTTATATTATTATTATTATTTTATGTATAAATCGCTTTATTACTTTTTATTTTCTGTATGATGCTTTAAACCGAATCATTATAAAATGTAAAGTCTACAGACTATTAATTTCTCCAGACTATTAATTATCATAACGCGGCTTGTAATTTATCACGATCAATATCGCTTGCTTATATCTCATATACAAATTAATTGGAATATCATGCACCTCGACATTTTTCGAATCAGTGATACTAGATACAAGAATGCGATATATTAAACACTCGATAATAGTCCATATTCTCACGTATATTTAATATAGGGATACAAAATGTGTGGCTGCCGGATTATAAGTTTTATATATCTGATTCGCCCGAGAGAAGGATTTTAATCCTGCGGCATACGAGATATTAAACGTAACAAATGCGATGCATTCCGACATTAACTTTATCGTGACGCATACAAATCGAGTTTGGGAAACAAAACTGTAAGATACTTTATTTATTATGCAAATGTTAAACAATTCTACAATATACATCCTACAATTTGTAATATTAGCTATTATTTTAGAATAAGACCGTAAAATTCTCTTATCATTACTTCTCATTAAATTTCGCAGACTATTGTCGCGCAATAATGTAAGAAATAATTGCAACATTTGAACCATCAAGATTCTGCTACAACTCGCGCGTATATCGATAAATATCGCAGCTTAATCTTTAAAGGAATAGAAAAAGTTGTTATGCGTTCAAGATAGGATACTACTTTGAGATAAGAATCATATCAGACGACATTGCGAGGATCGGTAGTTCAGAGATAGATCTCACGCGCGCGATTCTTATAAACCAAATATATGGCTGAAGGAAGCTCTTCTGGAATAAGCTGCGCTCAAGACTCGGGGAGATAATTCTCTCCGTGGGTTAGGTTCGAATCGTAATTGCATCGAGGTAAGAGAAACAGGCGAGAATCGCGCACTGAATGTTGACGGTATACGCGCGCAAACCATTATCCCTGAACGTAATTGCACTACACTTCGCTCGTGCGCAACCTCTCCTTCTCATTACAGCGTCGCCATAGCATCGCCCGTTGCCAGCATCCACAGTTTCACAGCGCGACTGAGCGTAATAAATGCACCAGGCTGTCTCCCAAAAGTGTTCTCAATAATTTTACATAAGTCTTACGTCATTCTGATCGGCGGGAAAAATTCCGGACACGTCACTCAGGGAGATTTTCGCGTTTGAAGAAATCGCAAGGAGGTCTCCGTGTATTAGCAAATTAAATCAAATGATTTCAGCGAACGTTAAATTTAACATTAATTAACTACCTGCTGAAAAAACGACGTAACGCAGCGCGGCGAAGGTCGAGACGACCTAGAAGGCGAGCCTCGGGGAACGATTGCAATCGCCAGCTTCGTGATCCCTAATCCACCGCCAGTCACGCGCGAACGAAACGGTCGGAAATGCAGATAAGCCGAAGCCGGCGGCAAGTCGACGTATCTCAGAGGCCGCGGCGATGCGTCACGTCTATCGATTTGTGATTAAGCATTCGTACGAGCGTGCGATGGAGGGGTGAAATCGCGGAGGAGTGCGACGGAGCGGTGCGGACCGATGTCGGCGACGAGTGCGAGAGCGAAAGAGAGGATCGTATGGTGGGGTCATCGCCGTTCGTCCGGTTGGCACACGTCATCGTTGCCGCCGTCCACGTTCGTTCGGATGCGACGCGATGCGATGCGACGCGACGCGTCGCGTCGCGTCGCGTCGCTAATTTCCTGTTTTTCGTACCGTACTAATGAAGGACTCTCTTTCTCATCCCCCGTACATTGTTCTCTCTCCCTCTCCTTCTCCCCTCTTCCCCCTAATCGACGGACTTGAGAGCCACTATTGCAATTCAAAGAGGAGAAGGGGTTTTTTTTTCGATCAATCGATGCGATGGATACAAAACAGTTGCGTTCTTGCGAAAATTGAGGCCACTTTGACCTCCCGACTTGTATTTCCACATTTTGAAATTGATACCTGCGTAGACACGTGTGTGATACGCATTTTGTGTATTCTTTCACTCTAAAAATATGGGTGTGAATTTGACACCATATGGTTGGTCTTCTCATCGTGTTGGTGATTATATACATAAATATTAATATCACGAATTTTAAATATCAATATAATGATGGTGTTGATAAAACACCAAGGGTATAAATACACACCATGTTGGTATTAATATTAATATGAAATTATACACATAGCATGATATTAAATCCACACCAGTTTTTTTATAGAGTGTATTTTATGGAGATATTTTACAGGATCGTTGATTGTCATATGAAGAATATTTTTTTCTAATAATTTTGCACAGCTCATTCTCTATACACGGAAAAAATAATTTCACTAAAATATCTTGAATATCTAAAAATTCAGGTATAGATGCAGATCTAAAAGTAATGTTGGATCAAAATAATTGAGTAAAAGAAAATCAAGCTTAATGAGCAATGCTACAAAATTTGACATTCTAGCAATCAGCTCGAGCGTTCTATAATATAATTATTTTGATGGTCCATAAAATTGTTTTCAGATCTGTAGGTAGCTAAACTTTTAGATACTTCAGTAAAATTCTCCTTTATATGTATCGTATCTGTTGCACTGTTCAAATCGTCGATTTAAGTGACTTTTTGTACTTCAAAACGGAGGCATGATTCTTTGCAACACGAGAACGAAAACTCAATTTGTAAAACGGTACAAAGACATAGCGAACTGCATTAGGAAACTTTTTCCGAGTTCCGATGACTTTTTGCTTCATTCTGTCGGCACTTTATTCGCGAGTTTCAAGGTAATGTTACCAAGTGAAAACAGTACGTTTGTTTTCTTTCACGTCTCTATGTTTCCGAGAGAAATCGAAGTCGACAATTAAGAGTTAATTAGTAGATACGAAGAATTACTTAATTGTACTGTCCTTTTAGAGACTCCGACATTATTCTGTGACATTGTATTCTTATCACAAAGATTAAGATTACACAGTAATTAACATCTTATTTTAATAGAGAATTACCGGTTTGCTATAGCAGGAGCGAAATAAAGACGGTCAATAGTTAATACGTTGCAATATAATTTAAATATAACCTGACGTACGTTTATCCGCGGATATATCGGATGCCATAGTAAATTTAGCCCCTGCCAATCCAAGCCGGCGAGAATGTCCGACCGGTAGATCGTTGACATCCCGCGGCTTAAATCGGAATTGCTCGCCTTCAAAACATCAACGTTCCGAGCACTTCTAATAAAACCACAGCGACGGTCTGCGCTGTAGTGTGCCGTTTATAATAAGCAAAGCTAAAGCTGGAGACGGAACGTTTTTAATCCTTCCCCGCTGCGTTTGCGAGTTACAACGTATGCAGTAGGATTTATCGAAGCCCGGCGAATATGCTGCGCTTTAGCTTGAAATTTAGTCAAGTTGGTCAATTTAGTCAATTTAATGAAGCAAGGCAAGAGATAAGAAATAACGATTGTAATAAATAGGCCGAAAATAACATTTGCTTTAATCGTAAACACACTAATAATATGTTTTAAGCTAAACCTTTAATTAGCCGCGCGATGTCAAATCATTTTGTTCAACGTGTATTTTCGCGCGACTAACTAAAAGTTAAAATTGAATCCTGCAAGTCTAATGTTAGATCCTAATAAATTCGAAATTATGTAGGTCTCTAAGGAAATTATTACTCTAATTATTTATAAAGACCAGTAATTGATCAAATTTTATAATCAAGTATCATAAAGCGTTTACGCTTAGTACTAATCGTTCATGATATTATCCAATAATAGCGATAATTAACGATAGTGATTTAGCGCAAGTAATGCAAGGAGATAATCTTCATTCGATGATTCCAACGCCGCGCCGTTGCGCGTCGGTCCGGCAGAACAAAGCGGATAGTAGGTCTACAAGGAGAATCTCGACATGCACGCACGCACGCACGCACGCACGCACGCACGCACGCACGCACGCACGTACGCCACGGCGAGACTGCGAGAGAATTCCGACGTGGCAGCGAAACACGCTCCGTACGCCGCGGGCTTAAGCGAGATGAAACGAGATGAGAGCGCGGTCGCCGCTGCAGCAGCATCTCGGTCGTTCGAGAGAGGAGAGCCGAGAGCGTGTTCGTTCGGTCCGTGAGCTGGGAAAATGGCCGTGTTATTAAATCGATCGGTGCTCCGGCCAGTGGGGAGGGGTCGGAGCCGGGCCTGGGGTTTAGGGCGAGGTGGAGAAGACGGGGCGAGCGCGACGTGCGTATTATAGATATATGCGGGGCTGATGAGCGCGCGCGGCAGCCGACCGGTGGAAAGGGACCGAGGATTACGAGTGGTGGCCCTTACTCGCCCCGGAGAAGCGACCAGACCTGCGTACACCCGGTACTTTCGGCGCTTGCTGGCTTGCTTGCGCGCGGCGAAAACAGGCAAGAATTGGGAGCGAAGCGAAGGGGGAAAAAGAAAGAAAGAGATGAGATCTGTCGATGCGGAAGACACAATTCTTCTTGGATTTTGCTTCGAGTGAGTCGGTCTGACTCTGTCTCTCTCTCTCTCTCTCTCTCTCTCTCTCTCAGTTTTAAGTAAATATATTCCTTCAAAGGAATATATGAAGATCACAGTTTTTTTTTATTCAGTCAGTTTCGTGACTGGTCGCGAAATTTTAATACAGAAATTCGAGCAATCCAAATTATAGATGTCTTTCAAAAAATCTTAAAAATGATTTTTAGTAATCACATAAGTTTAATTAGCCGATATTATGTGAATAGAAATTACTCGCAGCTGGACGCGCTATCAACTTCCCCGACGATCATTTTATGATGCTAATTTTCGCTTGATCGACGTTAACGACCCTACGATTTTCCGCGGTAAAAGCGCAACGTATAGGAAACGCACATTTACTCGCCCATAATTTCCCCGCAGCGCGGCGTCGTTGGAATTGAAAATGGCCAAGTGCTACTCCCGACTATCGCGGAACACGTAACGTAACTTCTCGCCGCTATTTTCGGGCGCAGAATATACGGCTGGAATTTTTTCGGTGCACAGGCCCCGACGACAGGAACGTGCCAGGAAGAAAATAGCCCGGACCAACGGCGCGTCGCGTAACGACGCGGATCTTGCGGTCTGGAAAGACGACGCGACGCGACGGCGAGCAACTTCCACGAAAATCAACCCATGTCGCTGCTATGAACACGTGCACATGCTAGGAGTAACAATTAGGTGTTCTGTGCGTGAACGACGCGAGATATTCGCCTTGAGGCCTTTCAT
>Ga0157363_1006275_pt1 | contig 11158 bp, 9 predicted proteins | sample AttsexASBM1_FD_111477 | JGI IMG/M metagenome (GOLD analysis project Ga0157363, IMG submission 111477) | Fungus gardens microbial communities from leaf cutter ant in Ribeirão Preto, State of São Paulo, Brazil - Atta sexdens ASBM1 | ecosystem: Host-associated > Fungi > Mycelium > Unclassified ...
AAAACGGATCATAAAGAAAATCAAATATTCCTTATCATGTATAAGATTCAGATAGAAACGTCAACGTTATAAAATCTGAATAAATAAAATTTTTCTAAAGGAATCAAATCAATTGGAATTTAATTTTCTATTTATGACGATTTGATATATTAATTTATCTATTAAGTTGAGAATTGAAAGGAAAGAGGATTCAAAGAACATTACCTTTCAATCGATATTTCTCTCTGACGAAGCACAGTCCTTTAGAATTTGCATCTTTGAGAGAAGTTTATCAGTTTCAACCGGAAAATACTACCGAATGCACAACTACTTATGTTAGAATTTTAGGAATTTATTTGCGAGTTTATTGGATTCCAAAGTGATTGACTTAATTTACTATATTTGATAAAGTTTTCACATATCAAAGCTTTCACATAATAGCGCCATGAAAAGCTATACATTTTATTTAACAAAACGTATGCAAATAGACATTTTCTTCCTGCATGAATTATATAGGAAAAAGACGTTTCTGCAATTTTTTCTTTTTTTTTTCTATATTCTTTTATATCAGAATGTCATCGAAAATATGAACAATAAAATTGACAAGCGTCGCGTATAAAAGTATATATAAAAGTATATTTATTAGATGCATCTCTCGGAAGATTGCGTGTCCACGTGTTATTCACGGATGATTTACGTCACGAATGTATCATAGCTAGCGGAAACAAGCACCTTTTTACTTGGCGTGATTTGTCTGACATTTCGTGCTGTTACGAATCTGTGTGTATTAACAACGACAAGGTCGTACCGGATCACGTAAATTGCATGCATTTAACCGTCAAGAATAATTACTTTGGTTTGCGTCGTGTAACGTATGAAGTATACGCCCTTTTTTTTTTTGATGGAGCGTTCTCTAGGGAAACAAATAAAATGGCGAATTTATTTTTTGCGGCTGAATTTTAAGGGATAAATTTAATAAAGTTATTGGGTCATTTACATCGAGCTTTATTAAGTTTATCTTTAAAATTGTTCACGAAGTATCTATTTTAGGCGCGTCTCTCGTCAATCGTTTATTTAAGGAATTCTTGCTGCGATGTGCGCCGAATTAAGAGACTCCCAGAAACGAAATTGAATGGTGTCTCGTTCTCGATCGCATCAAAGGGCTACGAGATTCTTTCAACTGAAAGCCGTACAAGTTTATTTCCGGCAGCATTAAGAGGCTCGCTCCATAGCGTAAAAAGCGGTTCATGCAATGCAGGCGATGTACAATAAAACATTTAAAAAAAGAGGGAAAGAAAAGGAAAGAAGAAGGGAATAAAGAAAGATTTCTTCCACCTGCTCATTTCGCGATATTTTCACTAGTTCGCGCGAACATTAGCGACTTCCCCGTAAATCGCTTCCCCAGGAACGATATACCCGTTAAATCGAACTTACCGACCTACCGAAGTACGTGAAACGAAGGCCCGGGCAACTAGGTCATCGGAATCCTAAAGAAAGAAAGAAAGACGATGCACAAAAGAGTGCTCAGAAAAACTTCCTCCTCCTCTCTTACTACTTTTCTTCTTTACAGGACCGTTACTTTATTTCCTCAGTAGGAAGCACTACCCGATCGTGTGCTGCGGCGTCTTGCGATGGAGGAATAGTACTACACCTAAATCTCGTTTCCTTAATATGACGGACGTGGCTGCCGAGCCCGGCACGCGCCAATTTTTATTGCGGCACTTGTAATAAATTCGGTTTGACGCGTATGTTGCGCTTGTCTCTTTCAAAGATTCGTATAGAAGGTACAGTATATTGTAGCGCAACAAATAGATTAGAGCTAGGAGCTAGTTGTGTGACACTTTTTTTAATCAATATATTATCAATCTTGTTGATGACTAGCTGAACACAGATTATTCATCATAGAAAGAATGATTTTGCTGAAGTATTTAAAAATTTAACTCTAATCTGAAAATAATTGTATTTGATCACTAAAATAATTACGTAGAAAACTCATGATGAATCATGGTGTAAAAACATTTTGACATTTTAGCAATCAGTTTGAGTGTCTTACATAATTTATTTTGATAATGTAAATAGAATTATTTTCTGTTATCCAGCTAAATTTTTAGAGACTTCAGTAAAACTGTCCTTTCTGTGTATGTACTCAGCGCAGTAATCTTCGTTTCTGTGCTATCTTACGCAAGTATAGACATGTACATACGTATTTTAGTTATTTAGATATTTACATTTCCCATTTGCCCCTTGGTTTAACTAGCTTCGTTTTATCCTGTTTCATTTTAATTCTTTTCCTAATTACATTTCGAGAAAGACTCTTGTGACATTCTTAAATAAAAGAATGAAATGAATGAGAAAACTGTAATATCTTCATGTATATCTTTTATAAGAAAGTATTAATCATAATTATATCCTTTAATATTATATTATATTATATTACAATAAATTTTATGTTTTTTATAAATACCCAATTGGAGTGAATAATAGCTAATTTTATATCGATATAGAATGTAAAATATCTTTCCATAAATATTATTTAATTATTATTATATATTAATAGTGCCAAACATTTAGTTTTGTTTCAATATAATTATTTGAAGCTTATTGATGTATTAAATGAGATATTCGAACATGGATTTCAATTTTGCGAAGACAATCAAGTATAAATTTCTTTATGATAATTCTGATTTAATTTCTTTTTTGACAAATTATTTTCGTTGAAAAGAATCGTAAAATTACAGATTTATCTATTTTTTCTATTCCGATTTTTAACACTTAAATCTTGAAGCGTTTTGAGTAACAATGCTGAGAGTTTTCAAGAAGTTGGACGCGAATTAATAACCAGATTAGTTTTGAAAGCATGAACGCGCTACGATGTCGATATTGCAGTCAGTTTTCTTACACGAATTTTTAATTTAGCACTTTGTTCGATTTCGCAACAATGAAAGTCTCGATGATAGTATTATCGCTGACATTAGCACGCGAGAATAGAAAGTTTAACGATAATACCAACAAAGTAACCGTTACATTTGAAATTGAACCTTACGATACATTTTATTTAACGACTACAGCTTTAACAGAATAAAATCTGATATTGCGTAAAATCGTATGTTACACTGAAAAAAAATTTGTTCGGCTAACTAAACACATTTAGTTGTTTGCAGATTTGGTTAATTCAACAAATTTTATTTAATTGAATTTAGTCTGTTTAACATTGAACAGTTTGTTAAGCAGACTACGGTTAAATTCAATTAAATAAAATTTGTTGAATTAATCAAATCTGCAAACAACTAAATGTGTTTAGTTAGTTGAACAAATTTTTTTTTCAGTGTACGTACAAGTAATTTTTTTTTTCAATGTTGAAACTAAATATTATATTCATTATTTAAATTATATATACTGATTGAAAAAATATTTTATTTACAAGAGAAAGAAATTAATTAAAAACTTATTTTTATATTAATTTTATTCTTTTATTATTCTAAATTGTATCAATTTTATCCGTATTGTATATCTTTTTAAATACGATAATATTCACATAATTGGATCGGAAAAATCATAAAAGAAGTATTAATTGTAAGCAAAATGCATTATTCTTTCAATATGCAAATGAAACACAATTCTCGGATTTATTCGGTATCGGACGTTTTCCTACAGCTACAGCGTCATTTCAATTATTGCTAAAGCAAGACGACTGAGATGGCTCGCGTGAAAGGAGTGTTTCATTTTACGTTCAGGGTTTAATGGGTTAACCAGAGCGAGAGAGTCATAATCACCTCGCGGATTGCACGCGACCTGACGGGCGACAGAATATTATGAAGTCGTCGACACGAGCGACTGGAATAGACGTGACTATCACAACGGGGATTCCGGGGAAATCGGGGACCGCGCCAGAAGCGGAATTTCATCGAGATACGCTGCTGGACTCGTGCCGCGAACACTTAACACAATATTAACGAATACCTGGCTTCTACAGGATATTCTATTGAAACGATTTGCATCTGGAGCAATTCTAGATTTAAGACGTTTCGTTGATATCAGTTATAAGATATTTTGCTTGCATACTTAACACTAAAACCGCTGATGCCATTTTGGTTTCGCTAATTATTTCAATTTTTTTCTGTTTTGTATTAAATACATTGTTAGATATTAGAATAAGCAATCCCTTGAATTAAATAATATTTTATTATTTTTAACTTCTGTATGTTTCAAAATGTAAATAAATCCATTTCTATGTCGTTAGTTTCAAAGTAAATGCATCGCCCATATCAACGCATTTATTAAAATAATAAACTAAATTTGAGTCAAATTTCATAAACTTTTTTAGTCAAATTGTTTAACTTCATTTTAGTCAAATTAGTGATATATTGATAAATCATTTGTATCAAACGGCTGTATTATCATCGATCTTGTTTCATCTATACAGATATACGTCTTGAATATGTATAATATATCCTTCTCCCCTCTCTGATAGGATTCCAATGTCAGGTTTCTTCTAAAGCTACTGAAATCGGAGAGATTCATCTGAGAAATCACGACCGAGAATGTCGTCATACGTGCCTATCGAAATCCAGCTGTCGAGCATATCTCGCGTCGACGTTCGCTCGCGCATCTGCCGGGGAAAAAAGCAACGTTTGCCGGAAAATGAGGAACGAGCGAGCGTAATATCGCGCGACTCTGAGCATGGGTGAATATGCCCAGAACATTCCTGATGCATCGACTCGATTTCGCTCGAACCGTTTCCCGTTCTTTTCAAAGCTCGTTCTCTAGCGCACGACCTGCTCCGAATATCTTTGATAAGAAAGAATGAAAGGGACGGGTTCCTCTCGAATCTTAAATAATAAAATAGAATTGAGAAAGGAATCACGGCTGCTCTGAGTCTAAATTTTATTCGTCGGCGCGGTAATATCATTTCACGTCATTCCTCTTTTCATGGCCGACTTAAGATTGTCGCGAGCCTCATGAAAAAAAATTGATTTAATCCTTATATCTCCATGGGATTACAGTCGTCCAAACATTAATGAAATATTATTTCCACGGGCAGTATCATGTCAGAAATTTTTAAAATATTTTGATATATGACGTAATGAGAAAGAATTACAGAATTATCCACTTGCATTAACAGTTCGTTTCAACTGACGTGTAGCTATATAAATTTAATTCCCTTAAAATTTGAAATGGAATAATTTCTCTTCTATTTTCATCCATATTGTGATGTTTATGATCAATCATCTAGTATGCAGGATGTATATTTCAACTTAAAATTTATAAAAATATATACTTTGAAATTTATATTTTCTATTTGCATTTTTCATTTTAAAGAAGCTCTTATTTATTAGTCTGAAAATAATTATCTGGGATATTTTTATACCCCAGCGGCGAGAAAATATGAATTGTAAAACATTGTTTTGTATGGATATTGTTTAACATATTTTCTTTCTTTTTCAATAACTATTATTTACCTTTAGATATGCAATTCCATCGAAAACCCGCGTTAAAAAGCGTTCAAAAAACGTATATTAATTGAAATCTATATTTTTTTTTTAAATTCTGTCATAATTAGCTATATTTACGCGTTTATTCCGCATATTATATTTGTTCGATTTCTACTTATTTTTTTCAGAAAATTGTGATTAAGTTCGAATTCATATTATTTAAATATTAATAAATTGAAAAACAATCAATAACATTACAGTATTGTTATTAATAATTTTAATTAGAGTGTAAAAACATCTCATGTAAGAATTAATTGATTACTTCTGGATTAAACATTTGATTTTTAATGTTTTACATCTTTATTGAAGTTTAAATAAAAGTAGAAGAATAAAGTTCCTTTATACATTTAAATAATAAATATTTAAGAGATCTTGTTTGAATATAATCTGGAAACTTAATTGATGAAAAACATTTATTTTGTTCGATGTGAAAAAATAATGGTAAATTGGTTTCGAGTCGAAATAAACTCTATTATCTGCATGTAGTTTCTGTAGTGTATATAGTGCATCCGTATATTCAGAGTAATACTTGTATCTATCTCTTTCTAACTCTAATGAAACATCCAGATATTCAACACGCTTTATATACAGCTGTAGCTTTTGTGGAATCTGTCAAAAGCGGTCCATAATACCTATCAACGAAAATTTCAACTTTCGTAATGAGATTTACAAGACTTTGAATAATAATCTCAATACGTGCTTTATTAATGCTATACGATATAAACTCGTAAAATAATAATTAAATTATCTGCACTCCCGTTTCCGCGTTGTGTCTTGTTGAATTTCCGACGAATAAGATGATCGTCAGTGTCAAACAGATTGAAGTGAATTGCGAATCGATTCGTACAGAAAGCCGTCGTCTAAGGAATCAAGGGAATCGAGGGATTTCGACGGAAACGGTCGAATGGTCTTTAATACACGTTCTATCTATTTAAACGGAATGAGATCGATCTGCCAAAGTGGAGCTTATAATAGTAACAGTAGAAATTGTTCTAATTTTAGTTAGTCCTTTTAATATTAATGCTTTTACGGTGTTTCTCTCAAAAGACATTGCGAACCTTATCATCCTTTAGCAAAAAGACTACATCTGGATGCATCTTGCGAATCTGTCGATTAATTAAAATATCAGCGTATCTACCGGTTTCATTTCTAAGATCAAAGCGATTTCCAGTATCTGCAACATACTTATCAAAAGCAGAGAAGCAGTTCACCTGCGGTGCTTATCAAAGAAGACTCCTAACTTACGTAATAACAACTACGCTTTAACTAATTATTCCAACCTGCGCCTTATTAAAGTACATCGTGTAAGTTTGCAAACAAATTAGGCTTGCGTAACATCAGCTTCCGCGACGGTCTATAAGGAGAGAAGAAAATAGAATGGATAACGAGAAAGGAAGAAGCGCGCTCGATGAAAATCTTTATTGATCCGATGTACAAATCCGTCGATCGAGATCGACGATCGGAAAGATTCGCTGTTTTAAGAGACTATACGCCATCACGAATGAAGATCAATCAGACTAGAGACTAGGATGAAAGCGTGTCGCGTTCTCTTAAGAAGGCTGCTCTCTCGTTACAAACAAGCCGATTGATTACGTAACTACTCATGCTACTCGTAAGTTCGTCGAACTCACGCTCGTCTCGCGGAGTTTGACGGAACGACGGAATTAGTGAGTCATTGTTTCGCGTTGCGCGCATAGACATCGACAGATCGCGCAAACACGCCGGCACGAATGCGCTCTGCGATGGGCTTTGTGATTGAGAACCTGGGATCGAGAAAAGACGAGCTTCCGTCTTCGGTACGACGAAGGGATGGCGCTTTCACATTTAGTAGTTGAGGGATTCGATATTTTCCCTCAGGGATGACTGATTCGTACAGTCATTTGGGTTTAGTGAACTCACGGAAAATCAATACATTGCGGACATATACATTTATATATCCTATGTACCAGTATATATTCTATGTACATGTTTTTTTTAAATGATACAATAGATATTTATAGAAAGAAAGCGGAAGCAGGAATAACCTAATTCAAGGATAATAAGAAGAATAAGTGAATGATCTTATACGTACATAATTGATATTGATAGAGCAGAAAGGAAGCTAAAATTAAGTTTATTTTTGTCTTAATAAAAAAAAAAGTTTTGTATTGGAGTCTGCAATAACATCATATGAGCAATTATCTCTCGTTACAATAAGATAATTAAAATTCTATTAAATTAGTAAATTGTTTGAAGAAAAATATTTTTCTTAACATTTCTGATGTACAATACTTAAAGCAGATGTCATTTTTTAGTCTATTCTCTAATAAATTAGTTTCTTAAATTACTATAATTAAAAATTGAGGACGTACTAACGATTGCAAAATAATACAGAGCTAAACAGCAATTAGAATAAAGATATATTTTCTTATTTTATTTTATATAATTAGTATTTAATTACTGAATAACTAAACAATCTGACTCTTTCTGCTTCTTTGGTGCTAAAGATCGATCGAATCCCTTTTGAGGGAGAGGTCCAAGAAGGGCGATTTGATTTCTGGTATGACGATCCCGCGTGAATTAGTTGGAAACTCTCGCCTTGATAGAACTCGCTTCTATCTCGATATACCTCGTACTCACTTACCGGAAGCCGGCGTGGTAAGATGGGAGGAACGAAACTTTCGTAATTTGCCCATTCGACCTATGGGGATAGACCGGCCTCAAATATGACGGATATCCCAATTAAGCAGTTCCTCGTCGTTTGCCAGCACAAGAGAATCATGGAAAATCGAACAGCACGCGGCTGAATTTTCAACCCGTCCCGGAAAAGTCCGCGCCAGAATGGATAATGAAGATCCCCTCTAAAGATCCCTTCGCGCAATTTCTGTTACTTTTATTACTTCTCATTATCCGAATTGGTCGTAATTAAAAGAACTACGAATTACTTACGGAGAGAAAAATGACGTTATATCTTTTTGAATAATTTATATCAATGTTAATTACGTAGAAATGCGTAAAATGATAGTATTTATAATTAAATAAAAAAGTACGTTAAGCATTATGACACGCAAAATAGACAATTCGAAAATTCGATTACAATTTCTATCGTAACATTATTATTTTCTCCATATGTTTTAATTTCTATTTTTTGAAGATAATAATTTTTTATCCTCTAATCTATCCTTTAAAAAAGTATTCTCTAAATCTTTTAGAATGAAAGCTCACTCTGAAGAGTGAAATCTCACTTTTAAAGATTGAAAATTGAGGTGTTCTTTCTTAAGACTGGTTCAATTTTTACTCTTTAGAGTGAGATTTCACTTCAAATAATTTAGAGAGTATAATTAAGGTATAAAGTATAATTTAGAGAGTACAATATTAATTATTGGAGCACAGCTGCTCATGTTCTCAATTAAACATTATATTTACTCTCAAATGAGACATTATAACAAAGTCCTGAATAAATTTTACAGGAATTGAAGGGTTATCCCTTCAGTCTGATAACCTTGGGTTTCATCCAAAGATTCCACATTCGAAATTTAACTGAAGCTCTCAAACCAGTAAAGCTCGCAGGGCTAAGCCTTCGGATAGTAAATCTAAGCTTACTGTGGGCTTACTCATTAATGTGAATAATCTAGTATTGTGACCGAGCCGCAGACGTACATATATCTATCGAGAAACACATCGTCTGTAAGCGAATCAAGCTTTAATCGCCTTTCCCATAAATCCGTTGGCGTTATATCGTAACTAAATCAACGGGAGCAACATGCTTCGCTGGAAATTTTGCAGTCGCGCATGAACGTATGGCAATAGAATTGAAGAGAAAGAGAGAGGAGAGAAGAGAGACAGAGACAGAGGTGGAAAGGTACAACATTATCGTATAGCGATGACACCGACCCAGGACATAGGGGCAGATTGACCGGGATATCCTTGGCGTTATACGACGCCACGTTGGCGACATCCAATTAGCGTTCGTTAGATGACACACGACGGACTCCCGGCTACGTTTCTCCGACGAGAGAGTAATTAACGGTATTAGCCGAGCTAGAGCGCACACGATCGAGTGAGATCGCTCCCTCCCTCTACCTCTCTGTCGCCCCGACCACCGCCGTGTCTCGAAGTCGAATAATGGGGTTCTCCCGCATTGAGGGATGCCAGAGGGCTTACCATCGCTATGCCATTCAGTGAACAGTGGCGCGGTCTACGGCTCACCATGGTCTACCTCATTGTGTTGGACAAGCGTAGCCGGTTTACCGTGTACACAAGTACATCCGAATCGCAAATAGAATACGCCTCGCGTAGTCGGCCTGGCGTCGCGTTGACGCAAAGTCAACGCTCACACTGGACAACCACGATTCCTAAGATTGATTGTTACCGTTATCTCGTGATAAATGATGAATTATATACGTTTCAAGCGTAATACAGCGAACCATCGGCGTTGTCGAGATTTATCTTTGGAAGTATACGGGGATTAAGCTTAAATCTGAGATTGTTACGAGTAAGTGTATTGTTACGATACGATTTTTTTGTACTATTTAAAATCGCGAGTATGTCTTTAACTAAACGGGTAATTTTTATGTGTAAATAAATATATAGGTGCGCGCGCGCGCGTAAAAATAAGATAAAAGTAAAGTTTTTAAGTTATGAACAGAAAACATGGTGTTATGCTTAAATAGCTCAATAAAATAATTGAGTCTTAATTATTGACATAAAAATATCCTATCATTAGTGGATGTGGAGAAATTTTTTTTAAATATGAAAAAAGAAAAAATAAAAGTAAATGACTCTTCACTTTATACGTTGTTTTTTATTTTTTTCAGTCTTAATTGGATGTAAAATCAAGTTGTGTATTTCTAGGAAAAATACCATAATTGGAAAATTAGAAAATAAGAAAATTAAATTAATAAATAAATCACAAAAATTCTAAAAATTTCATACAATTGAGAGTTTAAATTATATATTGGCGATTATGATTTATAGTTAATCTCGAACAGACTGTCACAGCTGAAAATAAATAATGAATTAATATTTTCAACAGAAAATCGATAAAATTAGTTTCTAAAAATTTTAAAAAAATAATAGAATAGAAATGCACGATCGACTTCATAAAATTGTCATTTATGCATTTTTTAATTTCTTTGAATAATTTAATTTTCGCAGATATCATCAGATAATTAGTGAAGAAAATATTTAAGAATAGAATATATTGCATTATATTAATGACAGCACGATTAACGTGAATTTTATGTTATTTACAAACACTATATCACTTAAATAATAATTTTACTAATATAGTAATTATATGAATAAAATATTTAACTATAATTGCGACATAAAGACAATGGTTGAATTATGAAAATTTATCATGACTTTGTGATGAATAATTTATACTTGCGGAATATTAATGATGCATCATGTTAAAATTATGCCTCATGTGCTTAGCTCGGCCTCATTACAGCGTGCGTAATTTAATTCTTAATCATCCGACGAGTTCACGCACACAGTGATTGAAATTCCTCGATAAATTCGATTATCGATATCGACGGCGGGCAGAGGGATAGCAACTGAATTTTTTTTTTTTTTTTTTTCCAGAGAGATTGACGTCTGTTTTAATTAACTTCAATTCATAAATTAATCCCCCCCCCTCCGCCTCCGAACGTCCCCTTCGGGGATCGTTACGGGCCGCCGGTAACCTAACTTATCGTTAAAGT
>Ga0157363_1006276_pt1 | contig 11158 bp, 5 predicted proteins | sample AttsexASBM1_FD_111477 | JGI IMG/M metagenome (GOLD analysis project Ga0157363, IMG submission 111477) | Fungus gardens microbial communities from leaf cutter ant in Ribeirão Preto, State of São Paulo, Brazil - Atta sexdens ASBM1 | ecosystem: Host-associated > Fungi > Mycelium > Unclassified ...
AAATTTATTAATGTTAAAAAAGTTTTCTAGCTAAAATGTAATAACTACAAAAAAGATAATAAACGTTCTTTTTATTTTTTCAGTACTTCTGATACATCATAGGCGAGTATATTGTAACAGTACTAACAAATCTTCGAAAGTAATAAAAAGCGTATTTCTATTTCATATTATCAAGAATTGTATTATTTTCAAGTCTTCAATATTAAAAGCATATTGGTAAATATACATATGTAGTGTGGCAAGCATAAGCATACATCTATTGACTACATTTATTAATTGTCAATACATATCATAGATATATTTCTCAATATATCTGCTTACTGTAATTATTTTTAAAAATCCATATTTCATACACACACAACACACACACACACACACACACACACACACACACACACACATATATGACATGGATTTTTCAATACATATATATTGAAATTCTCCATTTTTTTTTTTAAAGAAAATGCTTATTCTACTTTTCCAAAGGAATGAAGTAAATTAAGGAGAAAACTGAGTATATTCTAAAATTATATATATTTATAAAAATATGATAGTTATCACAGAATTTATGAATATCAGTTTTGTCAATGCAGCATCTTTAGTATAAAGTCTATATATTTACTTATTTATTCATTTTGATGATATTCTGAGAAATTTTTATTTTAAGAAGCCTGTGACGTGATATGTTCAAACGCGTGATTTCTATTTTGACTTAAGTTATAATATGAACAACGCCTAAATATCGTACAATATACGCGATTTCTTCCTGCCATCACAGTTTTTGATATTGCACTAAAACTCAATATTTATTTTATATATTATTTATTAAAATCCTAAGAAATACATAAAAATTGTAATATTATTTTAAAATCCCATTAATGAGAAATACGTAAATTGTAATATTATTTTCTTATATAAGTTATATTTTTATTGATTAATAACAAATGATTTAATATCTTGTTGAAAATAATATTAAATCCAGGTATGTATTTTTATATCATATGAAAATCTATACGTGTAGTCACTGTTTGAAAGCAGTTTCTACAGATAGTTTCTATAAATCGATTATAAATATTAATAAGCGTAAATTACAATTGTTTTTTTTTTTTAATTAAAGTAAAGAGATTTTGTGTAAGTGCATATTCTAATGCATAATAAGATTATGCTTCGTCTACTAAGGCACTCTATACTGAAGCTTTATCATATAATTATCAGAATTATTTTATTTTCGGCAGAATATATTTTCTGGTTATAAGCCAGAGTTTATAATCTAATCGAAGTATATGAGACAATTCACACATTTATGATATAAAGGAAATCTTGAGTTATGAACAATTTGTACTTGCAACTTAACATAAGATTTTATCTAATGGTTTATAACTTCTTTTTAAGATAAATACTTTGATATACAATTTTGTTTAGGAATCCCATATGATGCTGTGATAGTATGCTTAATTATGTGAGCAATTTTATATAAATACGTTTTAATTTCTGTGCATATAAACACAACAGCTGGATTGAGAGCTATAGATATAACAGCAGTTATAACTATAACAATACATAACAGATAAAAAATGGATAGAGTAATAAATATATTTAAATAACTTCCGTTGTACGTGTTATCAAGTATGTGTATCCTTTGAGCTAGCGCCTAATTATAAGTGATTCATGATTTGCAATTCGTGATTTATTATTTGTATAGTGTAACTATATATAAATCAACAACATCAACAAATTGGTAATAATTTGCACTTCTTAATTTTATTTAAAAAACCGCTCCATGAATTAAATAGTAAACAACAAATGCGAATTCGATGAATTTGTCCATCCACATTACTTACAAACTGCGAGCTTCACATATTCGAGATTCAGCGAATCACAAATTATGTATAGTTTGGCGCTAACTTTAATAGGACTCATAATACATATCTTTATATCTATAGATTTTTAGGAAATAAGGAAGAAGCTTTTTTTTCTATAACGGTATAAAATAATGTGTAGATAGTTACGAAAGTCTACACCTATCTCGGTTTCCAGAAGGCACTGGTTGTAACATACGTCTGCTTCTCTCTTCATCGTCCAAGGAAGCTTGGAGAGCTCTAGCTAATGCTTCATCCTCGGTCATCGTTCCTTGAAGGCTTCGGAATGGATGTGAATTGCTGTTACTACTACTTGGTGATATTGTCGTTTGACTTTTCTTATTTAGTGCTTCCAACCTACGTAGTCTCAATGCTTCCTCCGCTCCGATACAAGCATGATCGGTGGGATGTCTGTGTTTGAGGCAAAAATTGGCACCGCATTCGTTACATTTTACCGGTACCATTTCTTTGACTTTGCATCCCTTTGAAGAACACTTGTTGGAGAATACCTTCCTATGGCTTTCTCTACAGTCATTATCTATATGCAATCCTACGGCTACGTCGGGCAGATCGCCGCGCTTTATTGGTATAGGAACATCGCACAACGGACACACAGGCACCTGTATATTCTTCTTGTACGCGCTGGGACAGCTGTGATTTGTATAAGTTATATGGTCTGTGCAAAAGATTCCCTGGCAAGCGTCGCATTTTAGAGGTAAAAAATCCAAGCGGTTGCATGTGCTCTCAGAGCAATGTTCTCCCAAATTTGGAAATTCCATTTTGATCACGTACTTTTCTTCACCAGATCTCTGCAAAAATAATTTGACAAAATCAGAATTACAATTGCATCCCCTTTGACAATGAAAATACATAACCATTAATCAATCCGATTGACGATTTTATTCTAAGAGATAGAAAATGGAATTGAAAATAGTTTGTTATAAAAAAATCAAATTCAAACAATCTTAAGCTTTTCTTTTAAGAGATCAACATATTATTTTAACCTTGTTTTTCATTGAATATCAAGAAGTGATGCTTTTCATTGAGAGATACGCATAACGCAGTGATTACTTCATCTTTGCTTAACATTGGCGAACAATAAGGACATAATGAGTCAATGTGTTACACTGTGTCATCTGTGTTTCTTGCTGGAAAGCACCTTATATTATTTGTAATTTTTGCTGGAAAGAATGCGATGAATGGAATGACATTATCAATTAGGAGACATAATTTGTATCTATTATGTCTCCTAAAAGAAAAACAGCCATAATCAATCTTAAGCAAGGATGATTTAAAACACCTCTTAGGCCTGTTTTCATGATTATCTAAAGATTAAAGATTACCAACCAAAGATTCATCAATGAAATTCATTTATGAATTTCCTTTAATTTTTAGATAACTATATATTATGAAATCGAATCATATTGATTCACATTTTTCTCCATGTTTTAAAACAATTATGATCTCTGATACAATTAGTCGTCACATCACTCCACACCATTCGTTCTCATTGCCAAACATAGTATTTTCTCAATGAAATATCACAAAGTGATATCCGATCATAAAAGCTCAAGATCAAACATTCATTATATGTGAGGCTAAATGTTGACGTGGAAATAATAGACACGAGAATGCAATTGTCACGATAAATTTTGTAATGACGACGTACCTTGACTCAGCCAAAATGAAGAGCTGCGAGGAGATTATAAGCGCTGCGTGTTTTTCTCCTCTTTCTCTCTCTCTCTCTCTCTCTCTCTCTCTCTCTCTCTCTCTCTCTCTCTATCGCTGACGTAACAGAATCTTTAAACACGTACGTGATTAATCGCTTAAATTTTATGATTGTACGCCGCTACAATTTTCGATAACAGACAGGGCAGCATTTGACAGTGACTCCGACGAACTAATCTCACCCACAATAACCACATGCACTCAGCAGTCTCAACACTGATGAAACCAGGCACGTGTACCTTCTTTATATATTCTCACACGGCGATAGAAACCGATGACCAACGATGATCGACGATTTTCGGACCCGCACCTGCCTACACTCTCGCGGAGAAGAATGCAAGGATGTCATCGAGGTCGACGACAAAGAGATCGTGGAACATAACGCGGAATCGCGATATCGCGACGATTACGATTCGTGTGGACATGCAAGTAAATTAAGATCACCCGCTAGATTCGAAAGAGGTAACCAATGGCTGCGTTCAGCGGACTCAACTGTTTTACTGTTGAGCGAGTGTTCACTGTTATTGATATATTCTTCTAGAATCTGATTGGATGATTTAAAAGAATACACTAATAATAGCGAGCGTTTACTGTTGAATTAAGTCTGTTGAACCGCAGCCAATACTAATAGTGAATCATTACATTCTTATTTGCACCAATCTAAGTTGGATTAATGACGTTGGTCTCCTATTGGTGGAATATGTCAACCAATAGTAGAACATTATCCAACCCAGATCCGCTCGAAAACGCAATCCTTTAGTTTTCTGTACGTTATAAAAATTATCAAACTCAAAAGACATAGCGATCTTTCAAAAGCAGAGATTTTAAGTTTTAAAACTTTTTTTTATTTAAATTTCATTCATTTTGTTACAGCAAAGTTACAGCTACTTGAATTTGATAGTTCGTAGCATTATAATCCGTTTCTACCAATGTAGATTAACTTTAATCTTGGTTCAACTTATTCTTCGACTTTTTATAATTCTAAAGATTTGAAAAAGAAAGAGTAAATTGATTAAAGATAATCTACGTTGGTAGAAATGGGCATAAATTTTTCTTCCTAATATTATGCTAATTAAAATAATTATATAAGACAAAATGTATAACATATAAAGACCTTTCTTTATGCATCTAATTATAAATTTAAGACATTTGCAACTTTAAAAATAATGCCTTGAGATATCGCGCCTCGTAAACGACCGTCCGTTTGCCCTGAGGTGAAATGTTTAGCATGTCCTGTATGTCGAACGGCTGGTCGATCACCGTCATTATGTCCTTGCCATAAACTGAAATTTCAGATAGAGAAGCACACAAATATAAATTCATCGTTTAAAATTTACAAGATTAACCGAACTATTATATAGCCGAAATTATTGCTAAGTTAATCGTCCAATCGATACCAACTAAAAGTAACATAAATTTATTAATATAACATATATTATATAACATCACGTTATAATTTTACGCTCAACAACACTGTAACTGTTATGTAACACAATGGAGAGCGTTAACATTGTTAGCACTTATTATGTCATTCTATCTTTATTTTTCTTTATATTTATTTAATGAATGCTAAAGATAAGTATGATATAAATAGTGCTAATAGCGTTTTTTCCAAACGTAACTGAACTGTTATATAAGATTTATATTGCTATAATTATTAAATGCGAAATTATATCATTGATGTTATATCACTTTTAATTGGTGTCGATTGGGTGATGATTAATTTCCCGATAAAAAATTTTGTATGCATGAAATATGTATAAACATATTAATATGAAATATGTATACATATAAATATATATAAATACATAAACGCATAAATATTCATAACATGTATAATTATATGTAAAATGTGTCCATACATATTCATATATTCTCCTTTCTTTTATAAAATTACTTTTTTTATAAAATTATTTTTCAGTGTAATAGGAATAATAATAGTAATGTGAAAACATTAAAAATAATTAAAAAGATCATTTCCACATTTTTTGTTTTAGAAAAAAACAAGTTTGGAAAAATTGCTCATAACTACATAATTATGCATAATTTTATGTATAATTATAATTTTTTTACATTTCTTCAAACAAATAGTACGAAAATTACATTTTTAATTATTTTTAATGTTTTCACAATACTATTATTATTTCTATTACACTAAAAAGTAATTTTACAGAAGAAAGAAGAATGTATGAATACGTATGGACATATTTCATATATAATTATACATGTTTATGAATATTTATGCATATTTATGTATGTTCATATATATTTATACATATTCATGCATGAAAAATTTTTTACCGAGTTTTGACTAGTACAATTTCTAAATTGTTAATACAATCCATCCCTTTTTCTCTTCCATATGTTTAACAACAAGAATAATTCCATTCATATTTTAACAAAATATTACAAATAATACTTTACAAATTAATTGAAAGCTATGTACCTTCGCAATGCTCTAAAAATTGAATACATTCCTGCAATGTGGAATCTTTCAGAACCACTAACTGTTTTGCCAATTGCTCCAAGAGCGATAAAAAGCATCTTTTCGCATAGAACCAGGTGTCAGTGCCGAGTTTCTTATTGTAGGGCTCCAAACTCTTCATTACTCGCGATATGCCGAATTCGAAATTACCCTTGGAACAGTATAGTGTCCCGATTACTAGATTCACGATGCACAAATGAAAAAGTTTCTTGTCCTGATCTTCAAATGATACCGCCTCTTCCTCTTTCTCAATCTTCTTCATCAGTTCTTCGGCCTCTGCGTTTTGCGAGGTCATGATATAACTGACGCAGAGGTTTGCAAGGACTATAGCGCTCACGTCCAGGATCTGCAAATAGATTGCAAGATTAGTCAGATTATAGCAAAGAAAAAAAAATCATAATATTAGAGAAATCAGAATTCATTACAAGATCATCATCAAAAATATCAAATGACATCATATTTTTCCCAAAATGACTTTTACTTGATCTTATTATGATTATGTTTTACATGGAGAAATGGTCTTTGTTTCACTAACACTGTCATATTTTTTCTTGACGATCGGTTCATAGAAGCGTGTCGAGTCCTTAAATTTATTCTCCTGCATGAAGAGCGTATGCGCTACATTCAACTTCCATACGTCGTTATCGTTGCAAAACTCGACACTCTTCTTGAAGATCTTTTCCACCTGGGTGTAATTCTCCAGGTCCCAGTAGATCTTCGCCTGTGCCATTAATACGGGAACGTATCTGTCGAGAGCCTCCTCATAATCGTTCACAGCTTTTTTCACGGCATTATCGTCATGATTCAGTCTCGCCTCCTGGACCTGCTTGGTCGCTTTGCGAAGCGCTTCCGTATGCTTGTTAGCGAGATCATCGAATTTGCGATATGCCTCCTCCGGCGAAGTTTGTTGCGTTATTAGCGCGTCCAAAAAGTCGTATAAATACTGGAAAGATAATGCAAATTTAAAAATAATTCTAATATTACCAATAAACAAAACATTATTGTATATTAGCTAGGAATATATTAAATCCTTTAATCGAAATTTGCTTAAAAATGTTTACAAAATAAACTCTATTTTTACAGAATATCTTATTAATCCATAAATAGAATTACTAATTTATTTATATTTCACAATCTCAATTTTCATAATTTTATTTTATTTATACAAACCAATTATTTATAAGTTTAAGTTTTTTTTGTATATAATTTTGGCTAAAATTAGTTAGATATTTAGTTTTCTCTTTATCCAGAATTCTTATTTTATCTGTAATGTTTCTATTGATTATTATCAGCATTACATAAGTTTAAAGGGTTCTTGAAGCAAAGGATAATTTACAACAAATATCATAAATCAATGTTTAAACTAAAAAAAACTTTAAACAATGTGTCTAATACTTTTGGCCAAGATTGTAAGTTAAAAATTTTAAAACTTCTTTTAAAAACAGCAAACTTTACTATCTAGCTCTTGAGAGGATATATTTTCTGTTACAAGTTAACATCGTTTTATATGATATTTTTGTTATCCTGGTATTTTCTAAATTAAATAGGATAAATAAATTTATTAAATTAAATAAATATTAGAATATTACATATAAAAAATTGTAATCAGAATTTTATTTTTATTTTTGTTAATTTTCATTTTTGCAAAATATCTAATATTAACACAAAATATCTAATATTACATTTTATATATCATATATCTTTGCATTATGAATTCTATGAATTTTAACGTATTTGTAAATACTTTAATCAAAACTTCAATTGTCTCGTTAAAAAATAAAGAATGTCCCCTAACATTGCGTACATATTGATATTACGGCCCTGTGTTTGTTGATAGAAATCTAACCTATAGTGCAATTTTTCTTTTTATTGATTTTACACTTGTTGAAACGTCATCACTCGCATAGGGATGTTTCTTCGACAAGAAATTAAAGATGACGAAGTGCGAATTGAATCAAATATTTCTGGGTGAAGTCGCGTCCGTGCAAAATTACGGAGCCTTCGTCAGAATACCAGGTACCTCGCAGCAAGGCTTAATACACCGATCACAAGTGTGTATTATTAGACTCTCATGTAATAAATACTAATGACAATAATCTCTGCTGTAATGTAATCCATTGATTTCTATGCAATTTTCGTCAGGTAAGCACGGCTCATGTCGACAATGTTGCAGAAGTCTTGCAAAAGGGTGAACGAATCTGGTGTAAGGTGATCTCGGTTGGAGAAGATGGCAAGATAGGGCTGTCTATGAAACACGTGAATCAGGGAAATGGTACGGACCTGGATCCTAAAGGCGTGGAACTGCAAAGAGATACGCAACGGAGAAAAAATCCAGGAACGACTCAGCACAAGGCCATACAATTGGAAGCAGTACTGAATACTACATGTACTAAGTGCGGGACCAGAGGACATTTGTCCAAGGATTGTTTCATGTCCCCTGATGGCAAGAAATATGAACTGATTCCAGAAATTGAAGACTTAGAGACTGTCTCGGAACTGGACAGTAAGAACACAGAGAAAAAAATACAGAAGAAGCATAAATCAAAAAAAAAGAAGAAAAAGTCAAAGAGGAACAAACAATCTACTGATGACAGTGATACAGAAGACAAAGAGAGAAACAAGAAAAAGAAAGGAAAATTTTCTAAAGAACGCAAGAAGCATAGAAAGAAATACAGCAGTAGTTCAAGTGATTCCTCTGATAGCTCCTCATCTGACGATACAAAGTCTCGCAAACGGAAACACTCGGATGATCATGAAACTCGTACCAAAAAATGCAAACATTCGAAAACCAAACATTCATAATAATTGTTCCTGTCCTTTTTGTTTATAATTTAATTTGAGTATACCTTGTGTTGCATATAGCTTGTATATAAAATAATAAGGCTGTAAATTGTTTCAAATGCTCAAATTGAAGTCTGACTAATAAAAATGATTAAGAATTAAACTTACTGGCGTCAGATACTTATAAGTCAAATGTACATTTTCAGCCAAGACATCGGCGGCGAGATCATAATACTGATATTTACAGTACAGGAGTAACAAATTGGCGAAAGTCTCGGGTGGGAACGGGTTTTGTTGCAACAGAAACTGCAGTTTTTCGAATCCTTCACTCGGTTTTGTATCCATATTTATTAACGCCTGATTGTGTAAAGTAACAGCGTCGAGCTCTTCCTCGGAACGCGGTGGCATGTCCGTTAACGCCTCCTTCGCCGCGTCATCTGTAATATTAAGCAAAACTGTAAAAAGACTTTTTTAAAAAGGCAGTGACACGAAATTACAATTTTGCAATTGGTATTCGATGGCAGCTTTCAGATTGAACGCTTCCGTCAGAGCTGTCTCATGCAGCGTCAACGTATTCCCGACACTTCGAACTTCAATACCCTCGGTAGCCATCCCTACGCTCAATTCTGGATGCTCCCTTATACCGTGCTCGATAATAGTAGCAATATGTTTCAGGGATGCTGCGTACTCTTTCAATTTGAAATAGCAAAGAGCAACGTTATATGATAAGTGAGGCTTGAATCCTGCAATTTGTAATGCATTCGAAAATTTTTTGAGGGCCTGTTCGTACTTTTCCTCCTAGAAATCGTGTATATACATCAATGCTCAACTGATAGTAAACAACTAAGAGTAATATAACATCAATTTTTTTTTAGTCAATAATAACTGTTATATATATATATATATATATATATATATATATATATATATATCATGTGTTATATTCATATGATTATTGTTGAGTGTAAAATTATAACATTGTGTTATTTTACTATTGATGTTTAGTGAAGAGTATTACTGATATTTGTACCTTGTACAAGAGACATCCCAGATTGATTTCAGTATCAACATCATCAGCAGGACATTGATCCACGAGATTTTTTGCAGCTACCATATCTTCCTGCCCATACTTTATAGCTGCCTGCAGCTTCTTTACCTTGAATTCCAAGTTACTTTGATTGATAATACTCGAACAAATCGTCCATGCTTCTGGATACATGCAAGCTTGATGCAAAGACTGGGCATAGTAAAGCTTATACAAATTCTCCTGTGGGCACAGTTGAACCAATTTCTCATAACATTGAGCTGCGGCCATAAAATCTTGTGTATAAAAGTAACAATGGGCCAGAAGAGATAAACAAGGTCTAGACTGAAAGAACACTTTATTCATTATTAGCGTTTACATAAATTGAAAAATACAATATCACACATTGTAACATACGTACATTAGGATAAGAATCTAAAAGATTTAACAAGACTTTAATACATTCAGTATATCGTTGTTCTCTTATCTGGAACACAATATTTCATTATTTATTTCTTTATATTTATACTTGTATTTAATTGTATTTTTTCGTTTTCGAAGATTATAAAAATCAACAAGGCAAAAATATTTAAAAACTCTTCTGTTTCTTATTTATTCGACTTTAGATTTATTTATTAAAAAAATTATTTAATGTATATATATATATATATATATATATATATATATATATATATACACACATATATATATATATATGTATGCACAGTTTATTTTGTATACCATTACATATATTATCTTAGTGTATTCTCCATCTTTTATATGCACATTTTCTATGAACGTAGACATAGCGAAAATTATAATAAAGCACTACGAAACTTTAACAGCTAATTAGCTACTATTTCATGATATCATGTAGTATACATATATATACTATATGTGGCTATCAGTATTCATACGTATTCATACGTATTGTTTTGACACGAGCTAGATTCGTTGCCTAGGAAACATCACCAGGGAATGTAATGTAGGTTTTAAATTCAACACACAATTTCTATACACACGCACACACACACACGCGCGCGCGCGCGCACACACACACACACACACACACACACACACACACAATAATAATAATTACATATTTTATAAAATACAAATTTTGTTTATTTAATACACACCTTTGGATTTAATAATTTATAATGCATATATAAAAAATAACTAATATATATATATATATATATATATTGATTTAGTTATTTTTTTATAGAAATAAAGAAATAATGTGATACAATAATGTGATACAGTAATGTGATACAGTGT